>CEUT01058815.1_pt1 | contig 28857 bp, 21 predicted proteins | sample 531401 | NCBI WGS metagenome assembly CEUT01 (sample SAMEA2622821, study PRJEB7988) | marine metagenome | biome: marine biome (ENVO:00000447); feature: surface water layer (ENVO:00002042); material: "saline water (ENVO:00002010), including plankton (ENVO:xxxxxxxx)" | depth 5 m | reverse complement strand
CTAACTGGTGGTAGGTCTGTGCCGCCTGATTCTAAAGGAGTAAAAACATCAATTGGCACAGTACCACCCGAAGACTCTACTTGCGAACCAGCAATAGTTTGAATTGATAGAGTTGGCGCTGGTTCAGAACTAGTGTCTATATACGCAGACTCTGGTGTCTTATCTTTACATCCAAGCAAAAAGATTACAACTAGTAAATATCTCATCTTTACTCCATGTGTACTTTCTTGTATGCCTCCACTGAATGTGGAAAATATTCTTGTGCTATCTTTAAACAAGCGTTTGCCACCTTTTGTATTTCCCATTGAGCACCAGCATGTGTTCTTAAAGACACAAACTTTAAAAGGTTGTGCAGATTGACTGTGCCATAATATTCTGTATATAGATTCTGTGGTAAGACACCTCTTGCTTGCTCCCTACACACTCCAGCCTTCAACATTGAATTGTAAAGAGACAAAGAGATTGCATGATGATTTTTGACCATGTTAGTTGCTGGACCTGTCATTTCAAAGGAATCATCATGACCGCTACAATAAACAATTGGGTTAGTAAGCAGTTCAGTACTAGCTTGCCTATTAGACTCGTGTTGAGATCTAAACGAAGTTGGTGTATAGAACTTCATATCGATACTAGTATACCTTCTGCTAATTTCATTGTAAGCCCACGTTCTGTGCCTATGGTGCTGGCTCCTTATGAAAAGAGGAACAGTGAAGCGGAACGTAATACTACAATGCTCAAAAGGACTAGTATGGTTGTGAGACATAAGGTAGTTAATGAGCTTAATATCTTTATCATTTAGTTTCTCCTTTTCTTTTCCAAAACTTACACGGGCAGCATTAACCACAGATAGGTCTGAACCCATGTGGTCTATGTATTCAACTGCACCGACTTTATCATCAAACAATTCAATTTTCATTTTATCCTCTCAATAATCCAACTACATAATTCTCCAGTATTAGATAGAAACTCTTTCCCTTATAAGGTATTTCTTCTATCATTGCGGAATCAACTATAATATCTCTTCCGTGCGGCATCATATCTTTTCCATATATCTTGTATGTTTCATTGCAATCAGATGCTACATCGACTACTGTTGCCACAACGTGACGCATGCCCTCTTTACGAGTATTATCTTCTGGTAAAAAGATACCTGATTCTGTTTTATCTTCTTTCTTTGCAAAGTGGGGCACAATCAATAGATGGCGATTGACTGGCTTAAACTCTGTTAATTCAAACAATTTCCAAAGTCCCCTTTATAGATTTCTTTAGATTATTGAAATATTCTAGAAGCTCATCCAAGTCAGTGTCAGACTTCATCAAACGGTAAGCCTTGACTGCCATCCTCATCTCTTCCTTGGAGAGCCAACTATTGTCAGCGTATTCTTCTCTGAGTTCTTTCTTCTGTTCCTTGAAAGGCTCCATCGCAGTTTCAATTGCGATTAGAGTCTTAATAAAATTAGCTACGTGCTGCTCCTTTGTATAGAGAGCTTCCTTTCTTGTGAATGTCATACAACCTCCTTTATTGTCTTTTAATATATTAATTCACTATTGATAATTTGTCAAGCACTTTTTTTGATTTTTGCTTGGCTTGAATGATTCTCTTTTTTATAGATGACAACTTGATTGACGTTCTTTTTGTTGTAATCAACAACCGTTAAGTCCCACTTTGGAATACCATCTAGAAATTCATATGTCCCTCTGGCAACCATTTGCCGCCACTTAAGGTCTTTCTCTTTTGGGTAAACGCCTTTCCCTATCTTCCAAGTAGTTTGTTCAGCTTTCTTGAGCATCTTCTCGGCTTTCTTACTAAGAGGATAAATATATCGAAACATCTTGCCCTTTATCTTTTTCATACCCTTGTGATTCATAAATTCTGGTGTTAGCCAGAAAACTTGTCGTTTGGGTGCCTTAATTTTTTCAGTAGGCAGCTTGTGCCTTTCTGGAATCCTAAGACTCCCTCCGCTTGAAAACAGCTTTTGATTAAAGTTGTCTTTAAACTCTTGTTTAAATCCAATAGAGTTACTGTCATAATGCCATTTCCAATTCTCTTTGCAAAGCTCTCTGGTTGTTCTAGGGTGAACTTTCTCGCCTTTTGCTGACATATAACTATCTGTCCAATATTCACCACCATAATGAAAGTTAGCAGCCTGATAAACATATCCGCACTTTCCCATAATCCCATCGGCTAAAGTATAAAGAAAAGAAACTTCTGATTCCAAAGGCATTTCTTCTTCGTTTCTTTTCTTGGCTTGCATATTCTGATGTCTTACCTTTGAATTGTTTTTCCGAACTCTTTGATTCCTCTCTTTCAGCCACCCGACCAATTGAGATATCATTTGTGTTTCAGAGTTTCTTGGTTCAGAATCTAACATACACATCTTGCCAATTTCATAATAATCACCAGATGTTAAATCCTTATTAACTATCTTTTGGATCGTATGTTTTGGCTTTGTTCCCCAACCCAGAGTAATAGCTCCGACCATCTCTTCTCCTTTAAAAACACCAAGCCAGTGCTTTGTAAGTTTTGGCATGACAGGAGAATAATGATTCTTCTGAACCAATTCAATAACTTCTTTCTTTGGAACTTCTCTAATTTGATATTTTTTGGTGGACATCTACAACCTTTCATATGATATGTGTGTTATATTATACAAAATTTTACGAGATTTGTAAAGAAAAAAAAGGATAAGCCCAAGGCAGGATTCGAACCTGCAATCTCTTCACTGGTCATGAAGCACCCTACCTTTGGGTTACTTGGGCTTAATCCCTTTTTGGGATGATTAGACGACTTGAGCAGTATTTCGCCAATGGTTTGCATTTTTAACTGATTCCGGAATCTTTAACAAAAGTTCATTTCTCACTTTTACTCTCTTTTCCGAATCTTTAACATCCGTAGAATAATAGCAGTAGTAATTGGCCTTGCTCTCCTTTGGATTTTTCTTTAGTTTATTTCCGTAGTCTAAATGACTTTGCCTTGTCAAGTCGCCATGTGCAGTAGAGACAATATCGTATACTGCTGCATGAAAGTCGCGACTAGACTGACAGAAACTCCTTAAGTTTGGCAGGTTGTTTTCGACCACCATTAATCTATAAACAGAACACAAGGCCCAAAAGAAAGGCATTGTCACTTTATTGAAGTTTCCTGTTTCCTCGTCGGTTCCAGCATGCTGAATAACCTTATCGAGCCATTCGAACATCTTATGTACATCTGCCGAAAATGTAGTTCCATAGTAACCAATGTTAATCAGCCCCTGTCCAATACCATGCTCGTAAAATTGGTCTAAGCCGTTTTCGCTAAATGCGAGGTCGCACTGACCAGACTTTAACTCTGCACTCATGACTTTCGAGTGCAGAAAACATGCGGCCTTCAATGCTGTGTCCAAATCCTTCATCCGAGTTTTCGTAACAGACTCAACCCTCTCTACAAGAAAGGGATACTTGTCTGCAAGACTGCGAACAAACCTTGCAATCGGAGTATTTAAAGCATTACGCAACTCCATCCTGTTAAGGGGCATACCTCCGTTTACAGCACGGAAAACCTCTGTCATTTGAGAATACGTTGCTTGGTAAATATCCACAACTAAAATTTCAGTATCTTCAAACGCCTTCTGCTCCTCCTCAGAAAGCTTTTTAAACAACTTTCGTTTACCGTCTGTAGAAAAACTGCTAGACGTAAACTTATTGTTTTTATACGCTTGAAGCGTACTTGTTCTATTTTGTCCATCTACTGAAACAAAATCAACATTATGAGACTCAATCGCATGTTGAAAGTCTCTCTGCTCTAGTGGTAAATCATTTTTTGAACAAAACTCTTCGCACGCATGAAGGTCCGCATTGATAATTGGGTTAACTGCATAACCCCTAACTAAGGAATTAAGAAACTTTTCCTTCTGAACTGTTTTCCAGCATGCTTTTCTTTGGAACCTTGGGTCCACATATGTTGCCCTGTTGAGCAAATCTTTTACTTTAATTTTCTTTTCTAGACATTTAATTTCTAAATATTTTTGATTTTTCATTTTTTTCTCCTATAATAATAATAAAAATATTCTAACTAAATGGGAGCCAATAGCAGCGCAGATACTGGCTCCCTATTTTTTATTATGTGGGAAAGCGCTATATTCCCTCTAGAATATTATAGCAGAATGGAAACTCACCATTATTCTCCTTTTCAGCCCTAAAACATGGGCACTTGAGGAAGTCAACTTGACTGTTGCTATTCGCCATGTCATTTGTTGCTTCCCGTATGAGTGATACTGTTTTGTTCAACTCATATATATACTATATCATAATTCTGCAAAAAGTAAAATACTTTTTTCACATAAATTTAACTTCACAAACGCCGCCGGCACATGCCAGTTCGCCTGTTAAATCTGTATTATCAGTCTCTTCAATGACTTTGGTTAAATCAACTTCAATCAAAGATTGCATCATTGCCTCGTAAGTTTCCTTTGAACAATCCTCAAAAGGAGCTTGCGTGTATGTTCCGCCATCGTAAGGTAAGACTGAAAGGCCATTGTAAGAATCGCGGTTATCCCACATCCATTCTCCAACATCATTCCACTCTGCATCCTTAATTGAGATAGTTGCTGATACATTGTGGGTGTTTTGACCTTTTCTGAACCCAGGCTTTACCCATTCATCAGTAATCTTCTTAACTCTCTTGAGGAGCTGTAATGCAGATTCTGTTCTTAAGATCGCGCCCTCTGGTGCTCTCTGTGGAATAGAAATCACAGCTGTATCATGCGGCCTAAAGTATTCATCTTCAATAAGTTCTGGATGATTGTTAAGTAAGTAGTTGTAAATAGGTTCGTTCTTTCCAACTCTCACTCTTCTGATGTAGTGCTCTGCATGCCAAGCATGAATACCAGAACTTGTCCCTAAAGTTAAACTAGTTGTACCTGCCGGCTTAACGCACGTTGTTCTTGCTGCTGGCTTGATACCAATTAGCTCTGCAACTCTCTTGTTTTCTTTTTTAACTTCATTTGCTGCAGCTTCCATATCTAAGTTTAAGACTTTACCTGAAGCGATGCCTGTCATACTCACGCCAACAAGCGCATCTTTCTCTGTATGTCTACGCCAAATATCTCTAAGATAATGGAAGTCTGTGTAACTGGCCTGCAGTGTTCCAATAAAGGTTGCAGCTCTAACTCTCTCGTTTAAATCCTCTTGTGTCTCAACATTAGAAACATTGACTTCTGTTAAGTTACAGAACTGGTAAGGTCTCAATCCGATTTCGCAGCAAGGGTTTGTTCCCCAGTCTTTATCGTTCGAGAAATAGAATCCAGGTTCACCAGCGCCAGAAGCTTTCACTCTCTCCCACAAGTCCATAAAATATTCTTTATCAATCTTGTGTCTCAACAAAACCACCGAATTGTTTGCGCGGCCTCTTTGTGGATTCTTTTCCCACCAATTACCAGCCTTTGCAGAAATCATATCTTGGTCATCTGCGGAAAAAAGAGAAATAAGTGCTGCCCTGCGAATACCACCAGCTAATACTGCATCTGCAATATGGCAAACAATATCATGAACTTCAATGGAGGTTAGTTTATCTCCGTCATTCTTCTCTGAAAGGATACCTTCTAGTTTTACAAGACACTCTCTAAGAGGTTGTGGACCAGGAGCCTGGCCACCTGACGTCACCAATCTTGCGCCCTTTGGTCTAATATCGGAATAATCGAAACGAAGCCTTGAGCCTCCCTGGAAATAGGAACGCATCAAAGTTTTAACTGCATTTGCCCAACCCTCAATAGAATCACCAACCAAAAACCTTCTGGTTCTGTCTGGGTTTGGTTTTCTAATCTCAGGCAACTTTTCTACGTGATGATGTTGAACACTATATCCAACACCCGTACCACCCAAAAGCAAGAACATAACTTCACTGAAAGAATTCCAGTGGTCTATTGGCAAAAAAGCACAATTGAAAATTCTATTTGGAGCAACTTCGATTGGCTTACCACCAAACTGCATAGACCTCATTGAAGGCAAGACCTTCTTGTCTAAAACATATTTGTACGCGCCTCTAATCTGCAGCTCCAAACCTGGAAACTTCTTTAAATGCATGTCCATGTTTCTGGTTACTAGCTCTTCCCATGTCTCTCTTCTATTTAATTCTGGCAAATATCTGGCATACTTCATATAAACAGTAATGTCAGATAAAATTTCGTTCGATAATTCCATCTCTTATACCTCTCCTTTTATTTTTTAAATTGTTTATATTTCTCTTGCAATCTCTTTTTCTGTTCAGCTGCAACTTTCTGAACGAGATTCTCAACTGTATTATCGTCTTTCTCTAAAACTTTAATTTTGACTGTAGACGTATCCATGAATATTGGATACACAAGACCATCGGGTCCATTTCTATTTTTTGCTACGAATATTCTACCAGCATTTGTGTTTTTATCTTCAACTGTTCTCGATACAGTAAAAATAAGGTCGGCTACAAAACATTTGTTGAATGCTTCTGATATTGATTCCATAGTAATTACTTCTGCGTTTAATCCTGACCTGTTAGTTTGACTTGCTGTCCATATGGGGCATGCACAGATTTGAGCCAAACCACGTAACTCTTCATAAATAGTTTCGAGTTGATGCCTTTTCTCATCTTTTCCTCCGCCAGCCGGTTTTATTAAGTCTCCATAATCCACAATAATCAAGTCTGGCTTAAATGCTCTATTGCTTAGTTTCTCCAAGTGATTCTTAATAGTCTGTATAGTAGCAGACCTTGTTGGGTATTCCTTAACTATAAGTCTACCTGGAATGTCTTTGACCTCTTTATAAATCTCATCTTTGAAATGTATGATTTGACTTAAAGAGCGCTCCGTCAAACAACTATCATATCTCTGAGCAACAATTGTATCTGCAAGCTCCAATGTATAATGAACTACATTAAGACCCTGCCTCAAGGCTTGGGCACCCAAATGAACCAACACCATTGATTTACCTGCACCTGTTGGAGCGATAACAACTCCGAGTTCTCCGGTGCCCAAACCACCTTTTGTAATGTCGTCTATCTTTTTCCAACCAGAAGTCACTGGATTCCTAGCTTTAATCTGGAACCTTTGCTCGAAATCTTTTAGATAATCATATCCAAAATCATTATCACTTCCTAGTTTAATCGCGTCATTAATAACGCTAGCAACTTCGTCAAATGATGACTTCTTGATTAAGTCAACAGATTTCATTAATGCTTCTTTTAGCTTCTGCTTTCTACAGAAATCCAAGGCTGTGTCTTTGACATATAAAGATTCTTCTATCTCTTCTCCATACGCTAAGACTCTTGCATAATATTCTCTAATCCGCTTCTTAATAGCTTCTGGTTCATGTTCCATGCTAGTTCTGATAATGCTTTGCATTATTTCACTGGTCGGATGGACCTTATACTTTTTACGATATTTCTGAATTTCAGATACAAAAACCCTCAAATATTTAAGCTCAAGAAACCCTATATCCAATACTTCAAATATTTGATCGGCAAAAGCTCTGTCGGTCAAAATAAGATAGCACAATTTTTCTTGGAAAGAACTTCCATACTTTGAAAGGTTTTCCCTCTCTTCAAACCCCATATGATACTGCCCCTTAAAATATCTCTAAACACTTATCTATATTAAAACATATTTTGTTGAAAACTTCAAACAAATTATCCAAATTTATTTCACCAAAACCATCCTTTATAAGCATCGCTCTGAAATTGGTTTTATTAAACTCTGGCTGCCATTCATCCAATATACTAATTACCCTCTCCTTGGTTTGAGCAGACAAAGATGGTGATGAGAGTTGCATGATGTCATAGTTTAAATCAACAGTATCTTTTGATTCTAGAATATTTCGATATACTTTCAGTCTAGAATCTACGTTCTTTTCACAGTGACTATAAATATCCGTAAGGTAATATTCATTTTCTTCTCGCAAAAATGGAAATCTCTTGCTAGCTGTTTTGATTCCAACACCAGAGACTCCATCCAAATTATCACTCTTATCACCGGCCATGGCTCTTGCTAAAACAAAATTAGCTGGATGTATGCCGTATTCATCAACAACCCTCTTTGTATTCAAAATCTGAGACTGTGTTGGCCTATAAAGAATAGTCTTATCATCCAAAACCTGAATGAAGTCTTTATCACTAGACACAATAACTTTTTGCCAATCTGTATATCTCTGGTGTTTTGCAACATATGCAATAACATCATCGGCTTCTACATATGGCTCTCGAAACTGTACAATAGGAGTATTGTTTAGGTATTCAAATGCCTTTAATTGCTGCCATTGCCTGTTCTCTGCTTCTTCTTGTTGTGTTAAATTGTTAACACCTCTGTTCAATCTTGGCGGAGTTCGACCAGCTTTATAATTCTTGTTCTTTGCTTTTCTCTTTTTGCTGCCACCTTCACCGTCCCACACTACTACAATCTTATCTGGCTTTATCTCTCTGGTTAACTTATTGAGTATCTTCATAAATCCCTTGACTCCACCAATTGGGAAGCCGTTTGATGAAACACTCGGGTCAACTATGTACGAGCGCAAAAACTGATTATGCGCGTCAACTATCATCATTCTTTTCATACTATTCCTTTCAAAAAAAAACCTCAAGTATAAGGTTATTATACTTGAGGTTTAGGGGCAAGTCAAGAACTATATTTAGGGAGGGCAGTTAGTCCTTGACAGGAGGGTCCTCAGAATCGTAGTAATCTTCAGCCTTCCCAGTTCTATTATCAAATTTCATTATAATATCTTCTTCCATTATTTTTAAGACCCTATTATAAAACTTTTCATCTTTTAGCTTTTCAATCCAGTTCTTTCTCTGAAACTTCTCTTCTGTTCCATCTTCATAAACTAGAGCAAACCAAGCACCAGATTGTTTCATATTATCAGAAATTTGAATTGCTTCAAACCAACTTTCGCGGTCTTGAATTCCAATCTCCTCATCACCCCATAAGATTTTAAATACACAATTTCTACCTTGTGTACCAAATCTTGACTTTTCTAGCTTGGCCTTTACTTCTGAGCCAATCCTAAAACCGTTATCATCTGTAACAAATGCAGCTTTAGCCTTTCGACCGGTCAACCAGATACGCAAAGAATATGCATAATGCATAGCCTTGCCGCCAGGTGTTACCCAAGGAGTAACCATAGCTTCTGATGGACTTCTTGTAATGTTAGTCTTCAACTGATTTAAAACTAGAAACGTTGCTTGACTATTAGCAATAGGAACAGTTAATTTAGACATACCTTTTGAAAGGATTCTTGGCTTCACAGCCATAGAAGACTGTGGATTGAAGTCACCTTCCAAGTCAGAGATTGATGGAGTCAGTGCTAACGAATCCCAAATAAAGAGCCACTTATTGTCTGCTGACAACAACTCTTCAATAGTTTCTAGCACAAACTCTACATTCTCTGCTTGGATATAGGTAAGTCTTTCTAGATCACACCCAGTTCTTTCTAAGAAAGAAGGGTCAATTGCTGATTCAGAATCAAAGTAAACTACATCAATACCCATCTTTTGAGCATTAGCTGCCACTTGTGCAGCCATAAATGATTTACCTGTGGCTTCCAAACCAGCAATTTCACTAATCTTTCCAACTGGAATTCCTGCTAACTGACCCTTACAAATAATTGAATCAAGCCATCGAGACCCGGTAGGAATCCACTCTTTAACTTCTGTAGGATTATCCTGCTGAAGACTGTGAGCAATTTTCCTACCTGCTTTCTTATTGAGAGCCTTTTGAATCTCTGCAATATTTAATTTACCAGGCTTTATTTTAGTGACCTTAGACATTTATAATTAACTCCCCAGAAGCTCGTTAAAGCTCTGTTCAACTGCATCCACAACATTGTTGTTCGAATTATCCCCATACTTCTCAACATCTTCTGATTCCGCAGAAATATGCTGGTCCAAGATAGCCTGAACTTCCTCTGTTGTCTTTCTTTCAAAGATAGCATCAAAGTTTGGAATAGTCTCCATCAACTCTGCACACTTCTCTTCTCCACCAATTGCATCATCACAAAGTGGTGTCTTTCGTGGACGAGGACGGATATCTGTCCTTGGGAAAGAAGCACCCGCTGGCTTTCCATAAGTCAACTTAAGGTCGTTGCCTTCTTCCAAGTCTGTGATATCTCCATAGTCTGGGTCAAGAACAATATTGAGAAGACTTTCATAAGCCATCTTTCCATAACCCCAAACCTTTACACCTTCAGCTTCCTCGCCTCTCACCAACACTGGAGAGAAGAATCTCTGCTTGGCCATAAAATTCTTGGCCATCTTCTTGCTGTCCTCAGTTCCTTCATTCCACAATTGACTTGCGAAATCACAAACTGGACAACTGTCTCCAAAGTTTCTCTTTGGACAAAGGAACCCGGCTTGTCCCACATTATAGTGAAACCACCTATCCTTGAAAGGGTCGCCATCAGCTGTAGGAAGAATACGAATATTGCTTTCCCCATCTTGTGGTCTCCAAAAGTTGTTGCGCTTCTTGTCAGCGCCTGTTACACTTGCGAGCTTTGAACGCATCGCATCTAAATTAAGAGCCATAATAAACCTCCTTTATTGTTTTGTTTTTTTGCTCTATTGGCTATAGCAAGTCGGCAAATGTCCCGACTAACTGATTTCTATATCCTGTGTTATGTTTGTGCCCTCTAGACATATGCCGTATGACATATCGTGACTAGATTTAAAAACCGCAAAGGTTTTAACTATTTCATCATTTTCAGATGATATTCTATCCCTAATTTTTTGTACTAAACTTACATCTTCTTCTAATTGCTTATTTGGTATATTCCAATAATACCTCTTTTCCTTTACATTTTTAAGAGGAAAAAACATATTTTCTTCATCTCTCTCTGTGTCAAAAGCTCCAACACTGAATATCTTTACTATCTCTTCGAACTCATCAAGCGTTGACATTACTGGTTCTGTGTTCTCAAATACGTTCACCATATGAGTGTAATAAGCAACTGTATAATTTATCTTATCAAAATAATCGCTGAGTGTCAAGTTTTTTATTGTTTTTTCTATCAAAATATTATCGTAAAGATAAACCCTATTTAAAAGACCAGACCTTGCATAATGTTGGAGAACATTTCTTACTAAGTTTTCTTGTAACTTTTTCTTTACAGAAAGAATCTCTACATCAGGTTTAATATAAACAATATCTACTTTACACCCCTTATTAGAAACAAGCTCCTCTAAAACTCTTAATGAACCACCCGTAATAAGAGAAGCACCAGACAAAACTACAATTACTTCTTTGTTGATAGATTTAAAAAAAGAACCCAAAGCTGGAAAGTTCATTTCAAATAACTCAGGCTCTTTAAAGTTTTTAATAGTCTTGTTTCTTGTGCCCTTTGGAAGCTCGCTTGAATCTATTTTCCAAACCTTATAATTTGACCATTCAGAAAACTTATCTGCAATCTTGCAGCCGATACCACCAAGCCCCACAACTGAAATCATATTTTAATTTCCTTCATTGCCCCGAAGTTATTACCAGACCTCATATTTAAATCATATGAGCCTACCTTTGTATCTTTGAAGATATCAATGATTTCTGGTATTATCTTAACATCTTCGCGGCAAAAGTCAAGAACAATCGAATCGTGCAACAAAAAATATACGTTGCTTGTTTTGTCCTTCAAAAGTTCTTTTATCTTTGCCGCACCCTCTAATACTACATCATTTGTAATCGATTGTAAAGAGTAATTTACAACTTTTTCTCGGGAACATTCAATTTTTCTCCCAAAAGGAGTTTCAATGCTTTCACCATCATAAAACTTTTCAATGATATATTGTCGGTCATATTCTTGATCTAAGAATAGATTTGTCTTATTTAAATCATACAGCCAGGAAAAGAACTTGACTTTAGCTTCTTCTCTGGGTATTCCTCTAAATACATGCTTTGCATTATACGTATGAATGTCACCCTTCATATCAAAATCAATCAGATTAAGAAATGTTCTAGCCTCTGCCGAATTTAAATCAAATTCCAATAACAAGTCGTTGTTGGGCTCAATACACTCTCTAAACTTTTTTGGTAAAGTCAAGACAGGAAACGAATTCTTTTTTGTTGTTAGTCTGCCTGTTTTAGTTCCAAAGAGATTATAAAGTATGCTGTTCTTTCTGGAAACTCTGTTTAACAAGTTTATATCTTGCTTTGAAGATATATGCTTTTTAAAGGAATCTAAATTAATATTGGCAATATTGCAAGAAATTGATTCTAAAAGCTCATGACAATCTCTTAAGTGATAATATAAATTGTTTTTTTCAAAATTATCGTCAATTGTTTGACACAAGGTATTTAATTGATTGTAATATTTTCTCAATATATTTTCTGGAATTAAGTCAAAGAAGCAATTATCATTTAAATCTACTTTCGCTGTTATAAAACTTTTATGAAATGCTTTTAGTTTTGTGAAGCCATCTAACTCATAAGATTCTAAGTTTTTGCCTTCTGCCATCAGCCAAGCATAATCTACTTCTTGTTCAGATAATGCTGGTGATTTCTTCCATGTCAAGAACCTCTTGTTTGAAAACTGTTCTAAGTTTTCTGTGAATTGATTTTCAACATAGAAGTTTTTGCAGCCGGATTTTGTATCAATAGTTTGCAAGATCATAATAATAAGATATCACGGAAAAACAAGAAAGTCAACAATTATTTGCTGGCTTTTATTAAATCATTTATGAAATCCAGCGCCTGGTCAAGGTCGCCTTCATCGTAAGAATTCTCTATTTCTTTGTGAATTTGAAATTTTCGTGAAGAACTCTTCTTTTTCATTCCAGATTCAAAACATCTTAAGTCGTATAATTTTGTAAGCCACCACTTTAAATCATAATCTTTGTTTAATTGTTCACTTCTCATTTTGACTCTAACTTTATTTGTTGTCATACAAGTTCCGTCTGGACAAATCTTATGCTGTTTGGCGATTGGGTTGTAATGAACAAAAGCGTTGTAAGAAGCTAGCATAACCAATTGGAAATCTCTCATATCTACTCTGTGCGATTTATAGTAAAAGTCTTCGAAAAAATCAGAAAAACTCTGATATGGCTCAATGACATAATTATTAATATATGATTGCATTCTAGAAGATTCAATATTGGCCACCAATCTCCATGGAGAATTTTTTGTAATGTAAAAACCATATCTTGCAGCCATATTAGAGTAAATTGCATAATTTGGGTGAGCAACAATCGAACCTCTTAATCTATCGTTATTCTCACTATAATTACCAAATACAACCGTAAGGCCTGAAATAGCATTAGGTACAGAGTGGCACCTAACAATCCCAGAATTAGTAATAGGGTCTTCATGAGCCCCCTCTTCTGCCCAGCGAAAAAATATGCTAACAAAATCTTCAAAGTTCATAATCTTGTTGTTATATGTTTTAGCGTAATAAGAAACAATATAATCAATTATCTCTTTTCTCCTAGCAGTTACCACATCGTTATAAGGGATTGTATCTTTTACTACGAGCAAGGAATCTAAACCAGGAATTGCATCTTCTGGAAAGTTCGAAATTCTTTGATTGTACTCAGCCATGAAATCATTGCACGCATCGACTACAAATCCCAAACCAAAAACACTTGAATTAAAAAACTGTTTTCTACGTATGTCCGGAAGTATAGATATGGCGTCATTATTTGTATCTACTTTTCCGTACATTCTTTTCTCTTTTGATGTTAAGTCTATACTTGGCTGTTCGCCCATAAGCCTGCTAGGACTTGAAACTGTTCTATAGTTGTTTCTAGACTGCATAACCTCGAAAAGAGGATGTGGTTTATCATCTACTAATGCCATAAAATATTACCTCCTTGTAAGATCTGGTCCAGCGTATGGATATGCTGTAACCAATTGTCTACCTCTTCGTTCTCTGTCAAATTCACTAGTTTGTCGGACCCCTGTTGTCTGTGTGGCTAGGATTCGCCGGCGAACGAAGAGTTCTTCTTCATCAGTTAACAAAAAATCAAGATTATCATTATATTCTTCTAGAGTGCCAGTTTGTGATGAACTTGCAAAATTTTCTAGACTCCTCGCCGTGCGCCTTGCAAGGCGTGCGAGGTCTTGGGCGTCCATTTCTGACTCACTTAATCCATAATTTTCGACTAATGCTTCGAACTGTCTTTCAGCGGTTCTTGTTTCTCTTCTAAGCTCTGGTGATGACATATCTGTGATATGATATTCATATGTTATACCCCCACCAAATGTGCTTTGTGCGTCATCTTTCACTCTTTGTATAGTGCTTTCTTTGTCTGTGTTGAGAACACCTGTAGATTCCCATGTCCTCACTTCAAAAGCATGTTTCTTAGACGCGACAGTTGATAATTCTGCTGCATTGCCGGCTATCTGTGCAGTCATACGATAATTTCTTGTACCCTCTATCTTGATACTTACTAATAATAAGTTATAGCTTTGGCGCTCTTCTCTAGTTCTATAGCCGACAATCCTTTCTACCAACTCAACACCGCCGAAATGTTCCGGGTCAACTTGAATATCCGCTCTTAAGAAATGGATTCCGGCGTCATTGACAAGCCTAGGTTCGCTAATACCTGCGTCCCGATAGGCTAGTATAAGTTTGGGCCTAGATGGAATAAGCGTCTTTCCGTCTGTTGTAGGGTATATTTCGTGCAATGCTTCATAATACAGTATAATTTCTCTGTCAAGCGCTGCATTATTACCAGATTGAATTAATGACGGGATTAATTCTAGTTTGTTAGCATACCGGCCATATTTTTCTCTCTCTTCTAAGTAAGCCTGCTTCTGGGGCTCCCATCTTTCTCTGCGGAATCTTTCAGAACGTTCATTGAATTGCTGCAACAGGTCTTGCCCAGTTAAAACTCTCTCTGGGGTCCAGTATATCTCCACATCCATCATTGCTAGAACTTCAGGTAAACCCTTTTCTATGTCTGCCTGATTTCCCTCTGCGCGTAGGCGGTCCGTATGAAATCTTACGCGACGCTCGTAATATTCGTTCTCACGTTCGTCAATTTCTTGTTGTGTTTCTGCACCGTATGTTCCAACGTCCTCTCGTCCAAATTCCCAAGACTCTAAAAATCTAACGCTTATAACTTCATCAGTACCAGGCTTTAACCTTACATCTACTTCTTTGTCTGCAACTAGCCTATAAGCTTCTAGTCTCAATGCCTCGTCTTCTTCTGGTGTTAGCTCACCGGCAACAAGACCGTCGCGCTCCAACAATGCATCAACTACTGCGCGGTTAACTGCCATCATAGGAGAATTGAAATCATATTGCCTGACAGCAGTTCCATCTATACTCTCTGCATCATATATCTCTGCATTCTCGGAATACCACATTTCAAAATCTTGATTGCGTGCGCCGATTGGTGGCTTTTCAATCTTGAGGTTGTCTGTAAAATTGTTATCCTTTTCTTGCAATACAATTGGCGCATCTTTGGGCCAACCCTCAAATTGTCCATTTATTTCTGTCACGTAAGAGCCGTCTGCCGATATTGTATTGTCTACAACAGTCGCTATATAATAGCCCCCTAAGCCTAATTTTCTAGCAACAGAATTGTCATTTTTTGGATTACCCATGCCACTGAAAGTTGGGTCCACATAGAACCTACAACCTGGAGTTATATAAGGATATCCAAACATAGTCACACTAGTATTGAAAGGCAATCTCATTTTGTCCAAAGGACTTCCGTTGGTTATTAAACTTTCCCTGAGACCTGGAATGTCTACTTTTGAAAAATTGATTTCTTTTATCAAACCTCTATCGCGACCAACATGCATATGCATAATACCCTTCTCTTCATCTTCTCTTCGATTTCCAGAGCGACTTAAGGGATATATATCGCAAGACAGAATTATGTATTCATAGTTTTGTTCATTTGCAGTGCTCTTTTTAGGTCTGTTGCGGTCTTCTAAAATCTCTGTGATTGGAAATCTTCGCAGTTCCTTAAGTTTTTTGTCTAATTGGCTTGATACCGTCATCGTGTTTATTCTTGTTTTCACCCCACCACTATTCAAACCCAAATCATCGAAACATGCTGCTCCCAGCGCCTTAAAAACTAAATCAGCCATTAATTTTCTTACAAATTTTACGAACGGCAAACTGTTTCTCAATCTTCTAGTAAAGTTATCTGTATACCAATTTGTAAATACTGCCATCGAGATTGGTATATCTGCAATATTTACAACCTTTCTTTTGCAATTCAAATCTCTATAAACGAAGGAAGAAGTAATAATTCTATATCTTGAATTAGTTTGGTCAAACCTCTCGCCCATTATTTTGGCTGCAGCTTCTAATATATCACCAACATATATAAAAGGAAAGATATAGTTATCTGATAGGTCGATTGAATATAAGGCTATCTGACCATCACTTACGCCTTTTGGTTTGTTTTTACCAACAGCAGTTGCATCTACGGCCTTCTTTGCTCTATTTCTTGCTTTATTTCTCATCTCCATAGAAGCAGACTTTGCTTTCTTTACAGACTGTACCTCAACTTCAGTAATGGTGAATGGCTTTGGTGGAGGCTCAGCGTTTGCTAAAAATGTGTAATTTGCTCCAACTTTCCCGTCTATACATTTGGCAATTGTATCAATATTGAATTTTGCAAAATAAATCCTATTTAAACTTTCTATATATTCCAACAAAGCAGAAAATCTTTCATGTCGCATCTCTCTATATTCGGACTCTAGTTCATATTTGGTAGCTTCTAGTGTTCTAACCGCATCAGAACTTATCTTGTCTTTTGCTAATAATCTAGCATTGGCATTCCTTTCCTCATCTTCTTCATATTGCGTATTATCTATTAGTTCTAATTGAGCATTCAATAGGGCTTCTTGTTGTTTCTTCTCTATTTTAAAGTTGCTTTCAAACTGCTCTCTAACTTGCTTTTCTTCTGCAGATTCTGCAAAAATATCTGCCTTGTTCGTTTCCAAGGCAGCTTCAATTCTGCCAATATATTCAACTGTCAATTCAACAGTTCCATCTTGATTAAAATTGAAATCATATTCTTTAGTAATTAACTTAACAACGGTAGTAGCCGCTTCTATTGCCTTTAATTCTTCTGTAGAGAAAAAAGTGTTTTGCTTATCTTTAGGTACATTCCAGCCAACTTCTGCTTCTATTTCAAACTGCTCTATTTCATTGGTATGAGTGGTCATCACGTCTTGTTCGAAAGGGTCACACAACTTTGTTTTTCTAGAAGTTGGTTGTGAGGGACTATTTTTTGCAGAAGAAAAACTTATAAGATCTGTATAATCTGCTCTGTTTGATTCTTCTGGAAAACCTCTCACAAAGAAGCCCAAGTCTTGTATATAAATCTTTAGAGTAGCCTCAATTAATCTTTGAGCTGTCGCTGGATTATCTCCTGTGTATTTCCAATTAAAACTTTGAATCCCAACTCCCGTTCCCCTGCCTTGGTTTGATTCTAAGATTTTATCAATTTCATCTTTTGTTTCAGAAGTCTCAAAAACAAAAGGCTTTGTTTTGACCACTCTAAAATCGCCTTTTGCAGTTTTGTGAACATACACTTTTCTTAACTTAATTTTTGGATACATATAAGACAATTTATCAGTTGTTAAATTCTGTAAAGAACGCAAATCAGGAAAATTAGAAAAACTATTGATAATAGGAGTAGCGCTGTCTGTCTCTGCCATCATAATATGCTTCAAGGGCTCTTCTTCTGTTATTTTTGTACGATACCAAGATGCATAATTATTTAAGTATGCCATCATGAAACACTGTTCATCAAAGCTCTTGTTTTCTGCCATCTTTTTTAGATGACTATCTCTAACTGCTGTATCAATAGCTGCTTGAGGAACGTCTGCAGGTCTTCTGACAGGAGTATAGGTTCTTGGTGGTGTGTCTTCATTTTGAGTTTTTTCACCACCCTCTCCCGGGTCATCAGATATTTCACTCATCAAAACCGGTGATGGGGTTGCCGGAATTTGATTCTGTGACATCATAGATATAACATAAAATTCTGCAATATTTTGTACATCAACCGATTCGAGTGCTGTGGAGCCGGGAATTTGCTTTCCTTCCGCATCTAAATATGGCACTGACATGCCACCCTCCGCGGAGGAAATACGCATTTTATAAATATGAGTAGAATTTATAAACTCTTGCCCATCGTCGCAAGCCTGCAGTGCAGCTTTTATCAAAACACCCTTGAAAAGCTCTCTCTTATCTGGTGGAGTTTTTGAACCTGCTTCAATGCGAAGCATTACCGCCCTGCCCATGGCATCTGTAATCTTTATTATTTCCTCCGGAACAATATTTCTTCGCTCTGAGGATTGAATATCGTTAAAGAACTTTTCGGGGCTTATATATTTATATGCTGCAACACCTGACGCCATTTTATTCTCTCGACCTGTAATAAAGTGTAACTAAATCTTCTAATGGGTGAGGAATTGCTATTTTATCTCCAACTTTGAAATGTGCATCTGTTGGCTTTTGATTGAACCATGCTAATACCCACCACATTTCTGAGTCTCCATAAGCTTCATGAGCAAACTTATGTAATCTGTCACCAATTGACCAAACTTTATAATTTATAATTAAATCTTCTAAGTCTTCATCTTTCAAATCATAAAAAGTGTGCCTTTTATAATGTTTTAATTGTGTAATGCCTCTATCTTTTAAGACATTCCGATAAAGCTTAACATTGTTAATAACAACTCTAGTATTTACATACCTGCTCACAATTAGTTGCCTCCTAAAATATTGTTTTTAGCTCTATTTTTTTGATTGTCAAATCGAGACTCGGTAGTATTAACAAAATTTCCGACATCATCTCTTCTTCTATTGTCACTACCATCCCTTGTCAAACTATGGGTTCCATAAGGATATGCCATACCCTGAGTAGCACCTGCTTTGTCACCTCTCCAAGCATTGTCATCGTCCCAACCTAACTTATGTGTATGCAAAACAGTCATCTCGCAGTTCATTTCTACATGCTTTGGATAAGTCTTTCCGTTATTAGTCATGAACATACCTGGCTCAAAATTAGGAGCATAATTGAACGCTTCAATAGCACCCAACAAACCTAAATCTCTAGCAGCAACAGAACCAGCGGGACGAATCCTACGCCCTGAGTCATCTAATATCGGGTCACCAACAGGAGGCAAAGCGCCGGCATCGACTATCATATTTGCAAACTTAACTTTTATAAGAGGAGTTGCTTGTATTGTTTCTATTTCACCAGAATTATACTTTGGATATAATAGTGTTACTAAATTTTCTATTCTCGCTAAATTACTGACTGCTTCAGTTATATTAACAGCAACAATATCGAAAGTAAAACTAATATTTCGAACTGTGCCCTGATAAGTCATTATCGGGTCCATACGACCATAAACATTTTCTGAATTATAACTTGCCTGATATCTGTCCTCAAACTGAGTCATGAAACCTTTGAAACTTACAGCTCTTCCTGTCGCGACAGAATAGAAATCTAGCACATAACCACCAGCTTTTGAAGAAAGATACTGGTCAGCTATTGAGCCATGGTCAGCTAGTTTCTTTATAACTCCTTTTTTCGACATTTTGTTTACCTCCTGTACCTATTACCAGTCTCAATAACTCCCTTTTCAAGACCCTTCATTGTTACAACTTTAGGTTTCTCATTCGATTCTATTAGTTTTTCTATGGCACTTGTGAGCGCGTTGTATGCCTCACCGGGAAGGTGTGAACCATCATAGAGTCCCGGAGGAGTTATCGGTGTTACCATTTCGCCTGGAGCTACCGGAGTTGCTCGTTCCGCTGCTCTCATTTTTGCTTGCGCCAATAGGGTGCCGCCATAAGCCACCGCACCTCCGGTGACTGTGCCTACTCCAGGTACAACAGAACCAGCGTACAGACCTACTCCAGTGGCGAAAGCTCTTGCGTCTGATTCGTTTTGCGTAGGGTTCATAAAAGCACCATATATATCACCAAGCGTCATCTCCCCAGAAGTATCTTCTCCCATAAATTCTTTTTTGAAATATTTCATAACCTCACTAGATTGAACAATTAGGTAATCCATGGACTTTAAAACAGACTGAGTACTGGTTAAAATAGCAGCTCCAAACGTAGTTAATAAAGGCGATAAATTTGTAACCATATTGCTAAGAATGTTTCCAGTCCGTTTTACAAAATTATGGGCAAAATTGTTTAAATTACTAGAAATATTGCCCATTGCTCCATCCACTTTTTCAGCAACGAGCTTCATTTCAGCTGTCGCCCTTTCTTGAAGGTCCATTGTCATTTTAGCTGAAGCTAATAAATCTTGTGTGCTTCTAGCTGTTATTCTTGCTGCATCTTCAACAGTTATTTGTGCAGCTCCAAAGGCGTCGCCGCCCTCAGAAAGAAGCCTAGCCGCTTCATCAGCACTGACTCCCAAAATAGAAGATATCGCGTGCTTCATGTGGCGACCCGACCTTTGAAAGTCTACACCAGCAGCATCGAATGCGCCGGCAATCTCTTCAATTATTTCAGCAGGATCATCTTTTTGTAAAAGCTCAATAGAATCTAAAAATGGGCCGCCCAAAATAGCATTCAATTTACCGACCATACTTGCAGCATCTTCAAATGTATTAAACTTGTTGACAATACCGAACATTGAATCTAAAGACGCTCCAGTTTTCTTTGCAACTGCTTGAAGCTTGGGAAAAGATTCTAGAACATTTCTTCCAAATTGTCCTAAAGATTTTGTAGCACTCTGAAAACCAGAGCTTATTTGGTCACCTGTCATTCCTAAAGTATTACCCAAATTAACAAACATTCTATTTCTTTGAGCAGCAGCATCAGCAGAATCACCAAAGACTCTCATTGAAGTACCCATGGCTTCTGCTTGTTGTGTTGCTGAAAAACCAAAACGGTTTAGTGCTTCTATTTGCTTTGCAAACTCGTCTGTTAGTTTTGTGGTCTCACCAGCAAAACCCGGAAGTTTACTCTGAAAACTCATCAGCCTTTCTTCGAAACCTGCAAATCCTAATTTTGCTAAATTAAGCTCTCTTCTAAGGCTCAAAAAGCGGCCTCTTAAATCTCTAGTGGCTCCAATGGTTTTAGATGCCACTTTTTGAAAACTATCAAAACCCCCTATAAACTCTTGAAGGACACCAACTATAGCAGAAATAGCTTTAAAAACTGCTCCGAATAGTCCACCGGTAAAAAGACTGAAGAGGCCCTTAACCGCCATGCCTGCAGCTTCTACAGCACTTTCGAAGGTTTTTATTTCGTTTGTCATACGAACAATATTAGTGCCAACATTAAGAGTGCTTTTTGCTATTAAGTCAAACTCTCTACTACCACCCATTAAAGAATCAGCATAAGTGCCAAATAAGTCACCAATAGCTTTGGCGTCACTCTTGATATTCTTCATGGCAGCTTCCATCTTTTCAGTAGAAGTTGCATCTGGACCTGGTGTAATGCCGGCACTTCGGCCAGCCTCAAGCTCAGCAATAAGTGCTCTCAATGTTTCGTCACTAACTGTTGCCATAATTTAGTAGTTCCTTACTTAAAGGGCCAGATGATACCCGTCTCTCTTTCAAAATCTGTAACTTTTTTCATTAAAGCTGTTCTGCTTGGATTTGTTTGTGGGTCGCCCAAACCGTGCTTTCTAACAGCATCAATGAACAGCTTTTCGCCCGCTAGAGCACCAATAAAAGCCTTAATCTGCAATGGAGTTCCTTTAATTTTTGCTCCTGCAGCAGATGGACCCTCTTCAAGAGGTGTTCCAAACATCTGAAATAAAATCAACTTAATCTTTGCACCTAACTTGTAAAGTTCTGCGCCTTCTTTAATATTCCTAAAATCTATAACAATCTCATTTTGTTCTTGCATTTTGGATAAACCTCCACATTATAAATAGATGAAAATACAAAAAAAAGAAACCGGGAATGACCCGGTTTCAAATTAGACACTATTTCCTTTTACTTTTTCTAGCAGCCTTCTCTTGCGCTTCTCTTTCCTCTTCAAAATGCTGACTTAATCTTTGAACAAACCATTGTCTTAGTTTTATTGGCAAGTTATAAGCCTCGAAGAAAGACCAGCCACCGTGATGTTTCAAGTAGAAGAACTGTTCATATACGTGCTTCATATATGAATCAGCTAGGAAAAAAAAAGTCGGCCCCGAAGGGCACCTCCATTCTCGATTCCGAGCCACAATTCGGACACGATATTTCCTGTGTTAAACTAACATTCGGAATTATCTTCCTATAAGCATCGCGAACCAGCCTGGAATCTTTCGCTGGCATCACTTCAATAAATTTCGCTATCAAACCTTGGTCTGTACTGCCTGCAGCTGAAACTACAATCTCTTTTAGCAAATCTGTTAAATGAGATTCTGGTAACTTGAGTTTCATCTTTTTGGATGTAGCTGCATCCATTCTTTTTTGGTCTCCTGAGTTTAAGGGTTTTAAGCCAACTCTAACTTTGGAAACAGGCAAATCAACATAGAACAGATTGTTTTCAAAAATAACATCTATTCCTTCAACTTCATCACCAGTATGATGGATAGATGGTTCAGATAAACTAAACGAATGTTCAAACCTGTGAGAACAAACTGGACATCCAATCTCTGTATCGTATCTGTCACCATAACCAGTAATTCTAGTTGCTAAAAGAATAGCATTTTTATCACCAATTAAGAGGTCATCAACATTAAAATTAGCGTTAACCAAAACAGACTGAATTAGCCGGTCTATAACAATACCTTTTCTAATAAGAGTCTTTGAAGTAAGGATATCTTCTTCTTTTGCTGTCATATACTTAATTTCTAAAGTATCTACATTGTGAAGAGGATGTCCCTCTGGATACAACATTCCCTTACTAGGCAAATCAACAAATTCTGTTGGCCTAGTAAAGGAAAGTAGTTGTTCATTCTGTGTTACAATCGGAGCAGGGGAATCAGCAGGCTCTGCTGCTGAATTTAAGCGGTCACTATTTCTCGACATTTATACCTCTTTTCTTATCTATTTTTGTTAACTATCATTTACTCTGCCACCACCAGCAATTGGAGAAGCCATATCTTCAGGTAGTCTATCTGCTGGAGTTGGTGACAACAAGTCGGCACCAGTTGTAGGCTTAAGTAAGCAACGTGCATAATCATATCTTAAAGTCATATTAATATTTACTAATTCATCACTTTCATATGAAAGCTCACCAAAATCTAAATTAGTGATAAATGGATTTTTCAATACCCATGTTTCGATTTTACCACCACCATCTGGATCAATTTGGTCGATATAAATTTCTCTGCCCAGTGCTTCAATTGATTTCTTCTTAGAAATTGTAATAACTCCTCCGCCAGTAGTATCAATGTCGCTAGGATAAACATAACCCATATCTCTAACTATCTCCATTAGTGTAGCAGTAGCATCCGGATCAACCGGGTCGACCAAAGTTATGTCAATTGGTTGCCACTCAACTCGTCCTGGATAATAAAAAGTGTAATTAATAAATTGATGTTGAGTCTCTGAAATTTGCAGGCTAGGCTTTTTTACAGTTTTGATAATCCACTGCGGAATACCCCTCATATTAGACAGAACATATCTATACTGTCTTTTAGGTTCTGAAAAAGCGTCTGCCCAAAAACGGCCTTTATTTGACATAACTCATTATCCTCCTGTATTATACATAATAATTAGGCAAATTTAAAATTTTAATCCTCAAAAGCTGCGCCAGTATTAGTAATTACAAAATCAATTGCAATAAACTCAATTGCACGGGCTGGCTTTAAAAAGATTTTAGCATACATAATATTTCGGTCAACCAAATCTGGAGTAGTTGTGGAGCTGTCCAAAACCACTGCAAAGTCCGAAAGACCAAAACCAAGTTTAACACTCTCTAAGAAAGGCTTAACTTCTGAAACAAATCTCAACCATGTGGTCTGAACATTCTGGTCGAACAAGAGATTGTTTGCAATTCTTGAAATTCTCTTCTTAACAAAAATCATAAGTCTTCTTACGTTAATCCTGTCCAAAGCGGAAGGAGTAACTTGTAGAGTCTTTTGACCGAACACTACAATACCCTCTGCAGGAAAAGTTGCAATTGGGTTAATGTTTGCAGCGTAAAGTTCATCTCTATCAGCAGACGTTAGTTTCTCAGAAACATTGATTACTGGTAAACCGGCAGAGCCTTCTGTTAAACCGCCTCTATTGAAGCCGGCTGGTGCAAACCAAACTGCTGCTCTTCTTTCTGTGTTGGCAAAAACGCCCAAAGCAATAACACTTGGAGGCACCCATACATTTTTGTCACTAATTTCATCATAAATCATAACCCATGGGTAATAAGTACATCCATAGCTTGAATTGATTCCTCGTTGCTCAAAAGTGCTTACAACACTACTTAATGTTCCAGTTCTAGCCTTAAAGGAACCCTTTTTCGCTTCGTGAGGAGGAGTATACACATCTGGCAAGTCGACAACTGCCAACGAATCTCCTCTTGCTTCACAAGTATCAATAAGCTTCTTTGTGAGAGTAGCGTTTGTAAGACCAGGAATTGTCATGATATTAGATTCGATGACCTCTGGGTCTGTGACTAAATCAATTGCTCTTTCAACACTAGCGTATGCATAGCTAGTTTGAGCGCTAGTGCCCAACCTAGTGTTGTTGAATGGGTCTTGCTCTCTAACATTTACACCATCATGGCCACCAAAGAATGGGGCTGTAAACCGGTCGATGCCTGACGATAAAACTTTTCTCCAACCATCGGCGTGTTTAGAAAGACACAATTCGTGACCAGAGGCCCTGGAACCACTCAAATAGTAGAACTTATCTTTTGTTGTGTCGCCACAAACATCATCCAGAGAAAAAGCAAATGATCTAGCGGTCTGTTCTTCTTGGGTTGAATTAGCGGTAGGGTGTCTTTCGGCATCGAGTGAATGTGGTAGTGCCCGTAGAATATCTAAAACACTGGCATCAAATTCTGTGGAGCTAGCTCCCCGAGTTGTTCTAATACCAAAATATGCATCTGTTGGTTCCGATAAAGCGCCATCAGAAGCAGACAAGCGCAAAGCTAATTTTGGAAAATCAAGTGTTAGCTTAGCAACCGCTGGCGAGTGTGAGGTTATGGTGCCACCGTCACTGCTACCAGATGCAAAGAGCAGCCAATTGCTCTTTGGCCTTGTACCATCGGCGTTATCAATGTGATAAGTAGCTCCATGAACTGTGGCGCGTGATGCCGGAACATTGTTCTGGACAACTGTCTTTAGAGCAGGAGGACCGATAAAACCAAACGGTAATAATTCAGCTTCCATAGAACCATTGTCTACATCCTGGTGGACCTCAACTCTAATATACCTAGAAATGTTCGGATAACTTCCATAAAATCTATTTCTCTTTTTGGTTTCATCATATTCACTGTAAGTGTCTCCAATCTTTCTAGCAATATAGTTAGAAGATTGTGGATTCAAATTACAATTTGCAAATCTTTCAACAACAATAGGCACCTCATCTGTATCTCTAATGTCACGGATAACGACTGTAAACGTACCATATGGATTTGGGCTGTTTTGATTTGCTGCGCGGATATCTTGGATAGAAACCTTAAATCTTTTTTGTAGTGATTCGCCGTATCCTAAACCATGAAACTTAAACAGTCTCTGCATGTTTACTGGGTCGAATCCGCCTCTAGCTGCTGCAGTTTGTGCAGTTTGCTGTGAAATAAACCAGCCTGTTTGACCTTCTTTTGATTCAAAAGTGTAGTCACCCCAAGAATTTGAGCCTTGGCCATAAATTTCAGCAACCGCAACTGCGTAATGCTCAGATTGGGCAAGCTTCGCTGTGGCAACAGGAGCGGTAATGATAGTATCATTTATATGTTGTTCGAAAGTCTCGCCTAGCCAGTACTTTGTTCTCGGACCAGTTGTGTCCTGAGAGATAGCAGTCGTTGTTAAAGTTGGGTTGGTGTTCAAAACCTTTCTAATAAATCTATCTGAATTTCTGTTAAAGTTAAAAACTATAGTTTCAGATTTTGAATTTGTTTCATCAGTAATGTGAAGCTTGAACTCTGGAACCGCAGAGCCTGCGGGGGAGATTGTGTTAACAAAACGTCCACCTGCAGATGTCACCGATTTATCGGCGGTGTTGTGACCAGCTGCTGAAGTAGTAGCAGAACCAGAAGCTTTAACTGTGATTGAACTAGTGCCGTCAGTAGTGTAAATTATACCCGCAACTGCTGCAGTAAGGGTATGTGTTGACTGCTGGTTGCCGGTGTCGCCATGTTCTGAAGCGGCAGAACCAGATCTAGCAATAAGAATAGCATATGCTTTGCCGCCCGCACCAAAACCAGCTTCTCCGTTTTGGCTTGTTCCTGAAGCAGCTGTTGCATTTTTGTGCTCAACACCTAAAAGTCTAACAAAATTTACAGGACCACTGTTTCTAAGATATGCTTGCACCGCATATGCTGCATAAGAGGGAGCTAAATTACCGTTACCCTCTCTCCAAACATCTGTGCCCGCGGAACCAGCAATAGGATTGCCGAATGTTTCAATAAAATCTGCCATAGATTCAACTCTGACCGGCTGCATAGCAGGTCCCTGACTGGCTCGACCAATGATAATTGGGCCGACTGCGGGAGATTGTTTCGGTAATTGACTGTTATCAATTTCGTTGAGAAAAACTCCGGGGGATACAAACTTAAACTTCTGTGCTGACATATCAGTGATTCTCCTATATCTTTTAGAGATTAAAATGCATTATTTCTTTAGTAAATAGTAAAAATTTATAGCAAAAACCATATTTAATTTCTTAAATAAAAAAAGGGAGGGGCCGAAACCCCTCCCAAATTCACAGATTTAAATTAAATCCATTGAATCAAGACTTAAAATCAAGCCTTAACAAACTGAATGGTCAAAACATCGTCACTATCAAGAGCATCCTCCAAGTAGACATCATCCTGTGAGTGACCAGCAGGTGCGCTTACACCGTCAACAGAAGAGAAGAATCTGTAATCAAATGTATCACCGGCTGAACCAGAAGGTGTCAACAAGATACCATTCAAATATACAGATGTACCATCAGCTGAAAGTGGTGTAGCATTAAGAGAAGCTGTAAGACCATTTGCAGTAGTCTGATGCTCAGCACCAGAAACCTTCATGAAAACTTCTCTTTCAACATCTACTGAGAATGTTGGATTCGATGCACCATCTGACTGCAAACCGTTACCAGCTGTGATAGCACCACCACAGTATGCCTTAACATCCGTAGCAGGAATCTTCTTCATTGTACCATTGTCATGGATAATAAAACCGTCAGCATCAGCAATAGTAATGCTAGAACCAACTGCAGTATCACCATCCATCAAGTTGAACTCAGCAGCAGTTGATGTAACAGCTGTACCACCAATATCCAACTTGCCAGCAGCAAACTGGAAACGACCATCAGCACCATCGACGTGAGCGATAGTTGTAAATGTACCACCATCATTAACGCGGAAGATAATATCCTTGTCTGAAGTCTTGTTTTCGATGTATAGGTCATCACTTGCTACATAAAAACCAGCGTCAGCGCCTGTACCAAGCGTAATCGAACCAGCAGCACCAACACCACCACCTGAAGAATTGATAGTCGCTCCAGAATCAACATCGATACTGAAAAGACCACCGGTTGTGATATTGCTTGTACCATTATCAATTGCACCAAAACCAGAGGTAATACTACCAGCGTCAAGAGCGCCTGCCTCTACCAAATTTGGCATTGCTGTAATTTCATCGTCAAAGTAAGCAGCAAGAGACTGTACAGTTACCTGCTTCATAGTACCAGCGTCATTAAAAAGAACACCGTCGCCGTCAGCAACAGTAACAGTAGCCACTGTAGAACCACCATCTAGCAATGCAAACTCTGCAGCAGTAACAGCAGCAGAAGCAGCTGTTGCTTTGTCCGCCATAACAGGTAAGAAATAATTACCTGAGGAGCTGAGTGCTGGTAAGTAGATTGTGGTATCCGCTGCAGGAGCATCACCAGTACCATCACCACCTGCATGCAATGTTGTTTCGTGAGCATCAGCTGGACCTTCAAAAGTGAAGGAACTAGAAACATTAATAGTTGTACTATCAACTGTTGTGGTTGAACCCTGAACAACAAGATTTCTTGTAATTGTAAGGTCACGACCAACTGTTACATCACCAAGAGCATCGACACTGAATTTTTCAGCGCCAGTATCATTGAGTACTTTTACTTTGGTGCCAGAAGTATCATCACCAAGTTGCATCGAGATACCGTCACCCGAGGTAGATCCCTGGGCATCAATAACTAAGTTGTTAGCAACTGTTAAGTTCAAATCGTTAGAAGATGCGACTGTAAGATCAGTTCCGTCACCTTCAATCTTTTCACCGTCATCACCAAATGTCATGCCAACACTAGCAGGAACGTTGATATCAGCTGTAGCAGTAAGATTCAAGTCATTGCTAGAAGCAATTGTCAAATCAGTACCATTACCCTCAATCTTCTCTCCATCATCACCAAAAGTAAGACCGATATCAGCAGGAAGGTTAACATCACCCCCAGCACCAACACTAATACTAATGTCAGTACCGTCAGACTCAATCTTCTCAGCGCCAGAACCGTCTAGCACAAGACCAACACCAGAAGGAAGAATAACATCACTAGTAGCAGTGAGATTGATTTTACCACCGGATGTCACAGTAAGGTCTGTATTATCACCCTCTATTTTTTCACCAGTGCCGAACGTGATGCCTACATCAGCAGGAACCACAATATCTGCAACTGCTGTTAAGTTGATGTTATTACCTGAAATAGTAAGATCTGTGCCGTTACCTTCAATTTTCTCACCATCATTACCGAAGGTAAGACCAATGTCAGCAGGAATATTGATATCACCACCAGCACCAACGCTAAAGCTGATGTCAGTGCCATCAGACTCAATCTTCTCAGCGCCAGAACCGTCTAGCACAAGACCAAC
>CEUT01008241.1_pt1 | contig 28988 bp, 43 predicted proteins | sample 531401 | NCBI WGS metagenome assembly CEUT01 (sample SAMEA2622821, study PRJEB7988) | marine metagenome | biome: marine biome (ENVO:00000447); feature: surface water layer (ENVO:00002042); material: "saline water (ENVO:00002010), including plankton (ENVO:xxxxxxxx)" | depth 5 m | reverse complement strand
GCTAACGAAACAAGAGTTAAATTTATAGCTAACGTATATGTTGATTGGAATAAAACAACATTAGGTGTAGGAACAGACAGTTTAGTAGCAACACTTAAAACAACACCAAATAACAAAGGTGTAGGAATGTTTGACTTACGGCCTATTGTAGAAAGCTTTGTTGATAGCGATAATATACCAGAACACGCAATAGACACGCAGTATGCTATTATTCCTGGATGGAATAACGGTCAACCAAGATTTAAAACAAATGTTTTTGATGTTCAAAACCAATTTCCTATACATTTAATTGACAAATATAGCTGGGCTAAACACACAGTTAAATGGTTAAAAGTAAAATTTCAGATAGAATACTTAGGTGCAGACGCTAGTAAACCAAATGATGTTAGTGTAGATGCTGACTTTTTATTTACGCCATCTTATTTTATATATAACGGTTATTTAAGCAAACAAGACGCACTAACTGGAAGCACATATAGTAATAATTTTGGTTGGAATTTAGAAAATGCTGGTTTTGATTTGGGCGGTAACACAATAAGCTATATACAAAACGTTGCAACTGCTAGGTTCTTAACAGATAGCCCAGCAACATTATATGCAAGGAAAACAGATTATGGAACAATTGCTTCATTTAATACGTTAGACAGAAGTTTTAGCACTGGTATGCCACAATCTGGAACGTTTCGTTTAGACAATATTAAAGTTAAAATGTATGATAGCAGTAATGCACAATTAGGTTCTACAATAACTGTTGATAACTTAAATACAACTGGTGGTTACCACAATAAAGAACCATACGCATTAACTAAATATTTATTTATTGGTGTTTACCCAGCAAATTTACGTGGTTGGAGTACAGATTTTCAAGCGCAAATCAATGCAATGAGTTATTATACTGTACAAGGTTTTGGTTTTTCGCAAAATGCAATAACAAAATTATATACAATAAATATAATATGTGAAAACAGTTTTGGTTACGAAGGAATACGACTTGCGTGGTTAAATAAATTTGGTGCTTGGGATTATTATACATTTAACCAAAAGTCAGTTAAATCAGTAGCAACAACAAAAGAACAATACACGCAACTTGGTGGTACGTGGAACAGTGAAGCTTATAGGCCACACGGTTACAAAGGCGGAATGAAAAATTTTAGAGTAAACGCAAAAGAACGTATAAAAATTAATACAGATTTTTTAACTGATGAAGAAAGCATTTGGATAGAAGCAATGATAAACAGTCCAGAAGTTTACATAATTAATGAATATAGCGATGACGATACTGGTGGTATAATTAACAAATACGTTGAACCAGTAATACTTACAACAAGCAGTTTTACACGCAAAACAAAAGCTAATGATAAATTAGTACAATATACATTTGATATAGAACGTAACAGTGATTTAAGAACGCAAGCAGTTTAATATGAGTACGCAGTTAATATTATTTCCACAAAATTACAATGGATATGCTTTTACAAGCGTACAACAATTAAATGATTATTTAGGGAATAAAACGTTTACATCTCCAGCAATAAATACTGTTGATATTAGTGCAATTGGCTTTCCTTATGCCCTAGGATTGTTTAGTAATTTTTTCCCACAGCAAGGCAATTATCGTTTGTTTTATACTGGCACAACTAACACAACATTTAGTTCAACAGTTGCTCCAACAATCAGCGGTGGTGTTTTAACGTTAACGTCAAGTGCCATAGGGGTTACGGCAGAGGGTTCACGTTCTGGGCTTTACCAAACAATGAGTTCAGCAACAGTAGGGCAACAATATTTGTTAACTATTAACCATTCTGCATTGCCAGTTGGAAGTATTATACAAATAGGTGTTTTCGGAAATGGTGGTTTTAGTTGGGATAACAATTACGTTGGAACTTTTGGTAACACACCAACACAATTTACAACAACTGGTAACACACAAACAACATTTAATTTTACTGCACAAAACCAAACATCACACGTTGTTATAACATATCTTAACGCAAATGCAAGTTCAATAACAATATCAGAAATTACTGTAACAGAAGAACCAAGTACAGTACCAGTATTAGCAGAAAATTTATTTGACGGACAAGTAATATGCGATTTATACGAAGAACAAGATATACCGTTAACACTAAGCGTAGATAATTTCAAAAATGCTGCAGAAAAAACACAATCGCACAGTAAAGATTTTGATTTACCAGCAACAAAGCGTAACAATAAAATATTTACACACATTTTTGATGTACAAAAAACTATAAACAACGTATATGATTTTAACCCTTATTTAAGAACAAAAGCAATACTAAAACAAAATGGTTTATTAATATTTGAAGGCACACTGCGTTTGATAGAAATAAAAGACGATAACGGTGAAATAAGCTACAATGTTAATTTATTTACTGAAACAGTTGCACTAAAAGACGTATTAGAAGGCCGCACACTAGCAGAGTTAAATTTATCAGAACTAGACCACGCATATAATTATACAAACATAACACAATCGTGGCAAGGTTTTATAGAATTACAAAATAATTTGGCTGCTGACAGTTTTGCAAAAGTTAGTGGTTTAGCAATTAATGAAACAAACGTTATTAAATATCCGTTTTGCGATTGGACTGGCGAAATTGACTGTACTGGTAGCAAGCCAGAAATTAGCCGTTTAGAAGACGCATTTAGGCCTTGGATAAGTGTTAATTATTTATTAAAAAACATTGCTAGAAATAGTGGTTATACTTTTGTATCAGAATTTTTTGATAGTGCAGAATTTAGTAAATTGTATATGGACTTTAACTGGGGTAGTGAAGAAGGACCAACAGAATTTAGACACACTGGTGGTGCTTTGTATCATCACGACCACGGAAACCATTATGCTGGAACAAGTGCAACGACTTGGGAGTGGGTACACGACCAAAGCCCAGATGATTTTGACGCTGATACTGGTTGGAGTTTAGCATCTAATAGTTTTACTGCACAACAAACTAACACTTATTATGATTTAAAAGCCGTTTGCAGTATTGTAAACACTTCTGGTAGTAGTGCAACAGTAAATTATATAAGATTTGTTAGACACAACGTTAGCGGTATTTTTGGCACTGCTGGTAGTTATTCTTATTTTGCAGAAGTAACAAATGAAACAATCATTAATGGTGGTATATGGCAATATAGCGCACAACCACCAGATATACCGTTAGGCGTATCGGCCTTAGGTAGTGATACATTATACATTGAATGGGAAAGTGATACTGCAACTGCATTAAGGCAAAATAATTTAGACCCAAGTGTATATGGTTCTAAAGATAGCACATTACGTGGTGCAGTTTATAACAACGCAGAATTTATGACTTCCCAACTGTTTAACACTGCACGTGGTGATATAAAACAATGGGAGTTTGTAAGTGGTATTATGAAAATGTTCAACCTAATAGCAATGCCAGACCCTACAAACCCAAATAATATAATATTTGAGCCATATCCAGATATGTTTGTTAATGACACTGCTGGGACAACACTTGCAGAACGTAGCATACAACTTAATTGGACAGATAAAATTGATGCAAGTAAGATAGATTTAAAACCAATGGATTTAAAAAGAGAAGTAATTTTTAAATATGTTTTTGATGAAGAAGATTACGCACTAAAAAAGTATAAAACGGCTGCGCAAGGTTTTGAATATGGTAGTTTTATTTTACCAACATCGAGCGCAATACCTGGAAGCAACCAAGTTACAAATTTAGTTGGAACAGAAGAAATTATTGCAGAGCCATTTAGTGCAACAATTATTAAAGCAATACAAGATGTTTTTCCAGATTTTATTATACCAGTTATCTATGGAAGCACAGAAGATGGTTACGAATTTAACGCAATAGACAATGCGCCACGTATTTTATATAATAACGGTTTGAACCAACAAGATTATGTAGTGCCAGGACAAAACGGTGTGGCTGGTGGTACTAAAACAGAATATTTACAATTTTCACACTTTAGCGATTTACCAGCTGACAACACTGATAACGATTATAACTTTGGTGTATGCCAAACGTTTCCAGGGGTTGTTGACCCCTTTAGCCAGCCGCTAAACAATCTATACAATTTATATCACGCACCATACTTTAACGAATTATATAATGTGAATACACGTACAATGACTTGCAAAGTATATTTAACCGCAGCAGATATAAACACTTTTGATTTTAGACACAAAGTGATGATAAAAAATAAAGTGTATAGGGTTAATAAAATAGATTATAAACCAAACGCACTATCAACAGTTGAATTTATATTGTTACCATAATGAGCAAAGTTAGAAACATAGAATTTAAAAAAGGTTTTGATTTAAAGCCAGATAAGGTTAGTAGTTTAGGAACAGTTACTTTTACAAATGGCACATTAACTGATTTATCAGCAGACCAAAGAACTTGTGAAGCTTACGGTTACAAGTATAACGTTTCTACTGGTACGTGCAGCGCATTTACATTTAGGCCAAAACTAGAAGATACGTTATTTGGAAGAAACAAACGTATATTAGGCGTTAATAATAACATAGAACCGTTTTCACAGAATAACATTGTTGTTGGTACTGCAAACACTAATAAGAGTTATAATTGCAATACTATTACTTTAGGAACAGAACACGAAATAACTAATAATATAAAAAACGCTGCAATAATTGGTGGTAAACGTGCAAAGGTTACAAGGCAAAGCGAAGTAGCGCAAGGCGGTGGCCAAAGAGCAATATCAGATAGCACAGACGCAGTTACTTTTAACAGTAGGAGGCAAACATCTAATTTACAGTTAAGTTGCGTTACAATAGACAATACTGTAACAAATATGACAATACAAGGCGATGGTGAAAGTTTTATAAATGTAGAAAACAACTCTATAATAGGTTATGATATTTTTATAACAAGATTAGAACTTGGTGGTAGTAGTGGAACTGCTGGTAATTACTCATATAGAAACATTAGAGGTGCGGTTAAAATAAACCAAACTGGTGTTATGTCTTTTATAGTAGGGTTTACAAGAAATATAGCAAAAGTAGGAACGAATGGTACGACAGTTATGGTAGATAGTACAACTGGTGGTGTGCCTTCAATTACAGTAAGCGTACAAGACAGAAACAACGTACATAATTTATGGAGCGCAAACGTAGTTCTGCACGAAGTAATAAGTGAAACAAATATAGTATAATATGGCTAAAGAAGAGATTACATTAAGTGTTAAATCAGATGTTGGTGCAACAACAAAAGACGTACAAGGTTTAGCAAGTGAATTTAAAATTATGGGTGTTTCTTTAAACACTTTAAAAAGTAGTTTTGCGTCAATGGGTAAAATTGCAAAAACGTCTTTTGCAACTATTACGAAAGGTATAATGTCAACTGGAATTGGTGCGCTTGTTATTGCATTTGGTAGTTTAGTAACATTTTTAACTAAAACAAAAAAAGGTGCAGAACTTTTAGAAGTTGCAATGAGTGGTATTGGTGCAGCATTAAGCGTAATTACAGACAGAATAAGCAAGTTTGGTGGCGCAATAGTAAAACTATTTCAAGGTGACACGAAAGGTGCGTTACAAGACGTTAAAGGTGCTTTTACTGGCATAGGTGATGAAATAAGAAAAGACACACAAGACGCAATAGCTTTAAAAAAAGCGTTTGTTGAATTAAGAGATAGTCAAAGAGAATTAAATGTTGAAACTGCTAGGCAACGAGCAGAAATAGAACGTTTAAAATTAATTGCAGAAGATGTAACTAAATCAGAGCAAGAAAGGTTAAATGCAGCCCAATCTGCTTTTAAAATAGAAAACGATTTGTTAAATAAAAGAGTTGCAAACGCAGAAGAAAACTTGCGTATAATAAAAGAAGAAAACGCCATTGGTGAAAGTATGGCAGCAGATTTAGACAAAGAAGCGCAAGCAGAAATTGATTTGTTTAATATAAAAGCTGAAAGTACAACAAAACAAATAGAACTTAATAACAAAATAAACGCAATAAAAAAAGAAGCAGAAAATTTACGTAAACAAGAATTAGAAGATTTAAAAAAATTAGACGAACACCAAACTGAATATTTAAAAAGATTGCCAGTATTAACCCAAGAAAGCAATGATGTTATTTTTAAATCAAATCAAGAAGTTAATTTAGACCAAGAAGAACACGTTGACGCTGATACAATGCGAAAACGTGGCCAACTTGAATTTACAAAACAAATGGCAAAAGCTGGTTTAGAAATTACGAAACAAGCTGCTGGAGAGGGTTCAAGGTTAGCAAAAGGTGTAGCAATAGCGCAAGCAACAATAAGTGGTGGTGAAGCAGTAATGAATGCATTTAAAACTGCTAGTAGTAGTCCATTAAATGTAATTATACCTGGATATAATTTTATACAAGCTGGCCTCGCTGGTACGTTTGCGGCATTACAGATTAGTAAAATTGCAAGTGGAACAAAACCAGATGGAAGTTCAGGTGGTGGTGGTGGAGGTGGTGCAGCTCCTCGTCCTAGTTTAGTTAGTGGGTCTTTTGATTTGGGTGGTGTACAAAAACCAGAACCAGTGCAAGCATTTGTAGTTACTGATGATATGACAAATAGCCAAAACAAATTAGCAAACATTAGAAGAAGAAGTACAATATAAAAACCAAATAAATAACAATTAAATCTATTAAATATTATGCCTTGTAAAAAATGTGATAACGGAAAATATAAGTGGGGTAACACTGGCGAGTGTAAGTATCCAACTCGTGAAGCTTGTGAAGAAGCTAACAAAGACAAATACGAAGAAATAAAACCAACTAAAATAGTTGAACTGGTTATAGAAGAAACTAACGAATCGTTAACAATAGATGCAATTAGCTTAGTATCTGCACCAGCAATAGAACAAGACTTTGTATATTTTGGAAAAGAAAAATGCAACTTAACATTAGCAAAAGTAGACGAAGAAAAACGTATGTTAGTTAGTCCAGCACTTATACCTAACAAACAAATATATAGATACGATGCAAATACAGAAAGTGAATATTACGTATATTTTAGCCCAGAAACTGTAAGGCAAGCTGCTGAACTCTATTTAAAACATAACAACCACCACAAAGCAACATACGAACATCAAGATAGAGTTGCTGGCGTATTAACTGTTGAAAGCTGGGTAAAAGAAGGCGATATGGATAAATCTAAATTGTATGGGTATGATTTACCTAATGGCACTTGGTTCGTTAAGATGCGCATAGAAAATGAAGAATTATGGCAAAAAATAAAAGCTGGTGAATTAAAAGGTTTAAGCATTGAAGGGTACTTTGTTGATAAAATGCAAAAGATGAGTGAAATACAACCTACTAACGAACAAATACTTAGTGCGCTAAACGAAATAATACAACAAATCAAATAAATAAATATTTATTCTATTATATATTAACCTTTAATTAAAGAAAACACATTATGGATATTAAAAAACAAATCAAAGTAGCTTTAGGCCTAGAAGAAGAAGAAGTTAAATTAGGTTTTCAAGCAAAAACAGAAGACGGAACTATTGTTGTGTCTACTGCAGATGAACTTGCGGTTGGTGTAGATATGAGCGTTCTAACAGAAGATGGAACGACTATATTGTTACCAGTTGGCACGTACAAATTAGAAGACGGAACAATGGTTAAAATTGAAGAAGAAGGTGTAGTTGCAGAAGTTATGCCAGCAGAAGCAGAAGAAACTGCAGAAACAGAAGAAGTAGAAGCAGCAGAACAAGAACTTAAGCATACTGACGAACACAAATACGCTGATATTGAAGAAAGAATGACAAAGCTAGAAGAAGCCGTAAATGAACTTGTAAAAGAGTTTGGCAAAGACAAAGAAGAAATGTCAGAAGAAGTAGTTTTAGAAGAAGAAACAGAAGAAAAAAGCGATAGCCCTAAAACAGTTACAACAAAAACAACAGAAGTTGTAGAATTTAACGCAGAAGAAGAAATAGAAAAGCTAAAAGCAGAAAACGAAAAGTTAAAAACTGAATTATCAAAAACACCAGCTGAAACACCAATAAACACAAACAAATTTAGCGGTGAAAGGGTTACATTAAGCAGAAAAGAATTTAATAAACTTTCTAGACAAGAAAGGTTTATATACAACTTAAATAAATAATAATTAAAATAATTAAAAATGTCATTAACAACAACATCAAATTTTAGTGGTAAAGCAGCTGGGTTCTACATCAGCGCTGCACTAAAAGAAGTAAAATCTTTAGATTATTTAACATCTATCGAAAACATCAAATTTAAGAGCAACATACAAAGAATGGCTGGTGCAGACGTAGTTAGGAATGCAACGTGCGATTTCACTGCAAACGGAACACTTGCTTTAACTGAGAAAGTATTAGAACCAAAGAATCTACAAATTAACATAGATTTATGTAAAAAAGAACTCTTAGATTCTTGGGAAGCTCTAGAAATGCGTGCTGGTGCTGGTGCGCCACCACCACCATCATTTGAGGATTACGTAATATCTTATATGGGTGAATTAATTGCAGATAGCACAGAATCTTCTATATGGACTGGTGATAATGGAAACGGTGAATTTACTGCTGGTTTTCTAGCTGCAACAGTTGGTTTATTACTTCCAGGTGTTGACGCAACTGTAAACCAATCATCAGCAAGTGCAGCGTATTCTGCAGATAACATTATTGCAAACTTACAAACATTAACTGCTGATATGGCTGCTAATATTTCACCAGTTTTAACTAAAGATGATTTACATATTTATATGAACCCAAAAACATACGCTTTCTACATTAGCGCAGTTTCTACATTAGGTTATGTAAACGCTTACAATATGAACGGTGATTACGAGCCAGTATTTGAAGGGTATAAAATTGCGGTTTGTCCTGGGATGCCAGACAATCAATTAGTTGCAGCACAAAAAAGCAATTTATTCTACGGAACAGATTTATTATCTGACGCAACTAGAATTAACTTGTTAGATATGAGTACATTAGACGGTTCAGATAACATCAGATGCGTTGCGAGATACAGTGGAGGCGTGCAAACAGGAGTTGGTGCAGATATCGTAAGACAATCATAATAAACTAGAAATATGGTAGGGGTGTAAAAACCTCTACCTTAACTTTAAAATAAATAAATATGGCTTGTACAAGTTTAACAAAAGGAAGAGAACTACAATGTGATAGAATCGCAGGTGGCATAAAAAATGTTTATTTTGGGGTTTATGATGATTTTAATGCAAATGCTACAACAGGTGAAATATTAGGTACAGGAATAGTTATAGCATCAGGTGAAGTTACAGATATTGAAATGGGTGGTAACGACTTATATAGATATACATTACCAAGAGGTGAAAGTAGTTTAACTGAAACTATTGTAGGTTCAACAGAAAATGGTACTATTCATTATACACCACAAATCACGATTAAACTAAACCACTTATCAACTGCTGACCAAAACCAAGTAAGAATATTAGCTTTGAATAAATTAGTTATTTTTGCAGAACTTAACCAACTAAACTCGGCTGGTAAAAATGTAATTTTAGCAATGGGTGTAAGAAACGGTATGCGTTTAAACAGTGGTACTAATTTAAGCGGTGCATCATTCGGAGACCATAACGGTTACTCTTGGACATTCGATGGTATGGAAGAAAACCCAATGTCTGTAGTTGCAGATTATACAACAACACCGTTTGACAACACTGCATTTACAATTAACAGTGTAGTTATATCATAAACTAAATAAAAGTGTTTTTAAATAAAGGTGGTTTTTTACCACCTTTTTTTATTACAATACAAATAAATACAATGTTTTTCTATTATATAGTATGATACAACTAACTTACAATACAGTTGCAAAACCAGAAAACATATATTTAGCCACAGAAGACGAAAGAATAGATACAACAGTTGCTAAAGACCAGTTAGATTTTTTGTTTAAATTAACTAACGATATGACTGGAACTATAATATATGTTTATAGTGCAAGCGTTAGTGTATTTGATAGATATACAAAGCTAAATTTAGCAGCAACAGACATTACAAACCAAAATTTATTTAACGGTTTTTTTAATGGCTTACCAGTTGGTTACTATGGTTATGAACTTTACGAACTAACCAAAGAAAGCAGCGCTAGTATATCTAAGACGTGTTCTACTGCACCAAAAGAAAGTTCTGGTGTTGTGGGTAAGATAGAAGTTAAAAACCCAACAGACGTAATATTTACGCAAAATTTAACTGGCAAGAATGACCTATATAGCCAACAAGTTACAAACCTTAACGCTGGAAACTTAAATTTAGAGTTAGACAATCAATGTAACGATAATATAACAACTAGCGCAGTTATAATTGGTTCTGATGATTCGCAAAGTGATAATACAAGGTTTTTAGAAATAACAAGCGTTACACAAACATCAACTGGAATTAATATAAATTTACTTTCTAAAATGCCAGTAGGACACTCTTACAGTTTTAATGTTGGTGGTGCAGCAGAAACGCAAGTAACAAACATTACTACAAACCCACAAACAACATCGCATAGTTTTGCGCAAATAGGAAGTCCACTATTAGCTGCAAATTTAGTAGTATGTAAACAATACAATCAAACAGGGGGTGCAGCTGGCGGAGGAGTAATAGTTGGCACAACTTTAAACATCAGGCCAGTAAGCAATCCAAGTAGTTATTTTGGTATTGCAGTAGTTTTAGCACAAAACAACGTATTATTAGAACACGGAACAAGCACAGTAAGGGAAAAAGGTAACGCATTTATAACTGCGGTTTATGGCGCAACTGCAACAAGTACAACAAAAGGTTATTACACTTTAGAGGGTAAAGTAACAGAAGGCAAAATGTATATAAGTCAAGGCGAAGAAACATTAAAAGAAGTTACATATAAACAACACGAAGAACCAACATCAACAAATTATATATATTACGGACAATAAATAAATAAAAAATGGCAATAGAAAACGTACAACAATTATTAGTAGAACAATTAGGTAAAAACGGTAGCACAGAAATATTCACTACGGCTGCACAAACTGGTAAAGATTTTTACGCAGTTTATTTTCCAGTTACATCAGTGGTTAGTGCAATAACAGTAGCAGATGCAACTGGTGAAAGCGCACTACAAACAACGCTCCCAGCTGGAACGACACTCTTTATGAATATAACTGCAATAACATTGACAAGCGGTATTGGTATTGGTTATCACGAAGGACCAACAACATAAGATATGTTAGGATTAAAACTAGGTAATAGTATAAACAAAACTGCAACTGGATATAATATATATTCTGTTGATTTAGATGGCGTAGACGCTTATATAGATATAGGAGAAAGTAAAACGTTAATTAGTGGTCAACGTGGTTCTTGTAGTGCGTGGTTTAAAATTGATACAACTAGCACCAGTTCAACTATTTGGCAAGCTCGTGTAGATAGTAGCAATTACGTTAATGTGTTTTATCATAATGGCACTACACAACTTAGAATAGCGTATAGGTTAGGGGGTTCAACTAAATTGGCTTCACACACAGTTGATTTTGAAGATGATGGTAAATATCATCATATCCTAGCAACTTGGACAACTACAAGAATAGAACTGTTTATAGACGGTGTATCACAAGCGGTTAACACTTTTTCTGGTACATTTACAGGAACATTTGCAGATAATATGATAGGACAAAACACACTTGGGGGTAATTATTTACACGGTAAAGTAGCGCAATTAGGTTTATTTAATGCAGTTGTTGGAATATCAGATGTATATGTTGCAAACAGTGAACCAATAGATTTAACAAGCAATCAATATTTAGTTGCATACTATAAATTAGATGAAGGAAGTGGTACTGTTGCAATTGATAGTAGCGGTAACGATAACAACGGAACGTTAAACAACAATGCAACTTACAGTACAGACGTACCATTTAAAGCTGGATAAATGAAATATACAATATTAAATAAAGAAGAATTAAATAACGTTGATTTTACAGAGGTTTTAGAAACATCACAAAACACATTAAGGTATAACAACGCAAACACGCAATTTTTACTTAAATTTGAAGGTGATACGCCAGAATTTTTAGTAGGCAAAACACTGTATGATTATGAAGGTATTATGCAAATATTAAACAGTCCAGAATGGACGCAACCAACTGACTAATGAAAGAAATTGTAAATATTAATTTAGGCACAGAAACTGCACCGCAAGTTCAAGAAGTACGTGGTAAAGATTATATTGAATACGGTACGGATAATTGGAAAAACTTATACCCACAGTTCTTAATAGATTTGTACTACAATAGTTCAACTAATGCAGCTATAATAAACGCAACAAGCGAAATAATAGCTGGTGAAGATATAATTATAGATGATGAAGATGAACGTGATTTAGATGCAATGGTTAAGCTTAAACAGTTTATGGCTAACCCTAATACTAACGAAACACTACACGAGTTAGTAAAAAAAGTTGCATTTGATTTTAAATTACAAGGTGCATTTGCTTTAAATATCGTATGGAGTAAAGACAGAACACAAATCGCTGAAATATATCACGTGCCAGTAGAGAAAATAAGGGTTGAACGTCCAGACGCGATGGGTAAAGTATGCGCATATTATGTAAGTGCAGATTGGGGCAATACAAGGCAAAATAAACCATATAGAGTGCCAGCATTTAACATTAATGATAGAACAAGTGCAAACCAAATATTATACAGTGGTTTATATTCGCCAAATATGAACAGTTATTATACGCCAGATTATCTTGCTGGCAACAATTGGAGTCTAATAGACCAAAAAGTATCAGAGTATCATTTAAACAATATAAGTAATGGATTCAGTGGGAGTTACTTCATCAGTTTTGCGAATGGTATCCCAACGCAAGAAGAACGTTTACAAATAGAACACAGTCTAAAAGAAAAGTTTACTGGAAGCGAATCTGCTGGGCGTTTTGTACTGACATTTAGCGAAGATAGAAACAGGGTGCCAGAAATAACACCTATTGCAGTTGCAAACGCAGATAAACAATTTTTAGCATTGCAAGAACTTCTCGTGCAAAACATTCTTACAGCTCATAGAGTTACAAGTCCTATGCTTATGGGGATAAAAAACCAAACTGGACTTGGTAGCAATGTTGATGAATTAAATAGCGCTGCAAATTATTACCTTAATACAGTTTGTAAACCATACCAACAACACATTATAAAAGTTTTAAGAAAACTGTTTAGGGTAAATAATATGGATATGCCAATAAGCTTTGTACAATTAAAACCAATTACGTTACAATTTACAAGCGAGGATTTAAAAGCAGTTATGGAGCAAGACGAAATACGTGAAGAATTAGGACTTGCACCACTAAACGAAGAAGTTGTTGTAAACGAAGAACTTGCAAAAGTTGGTGAAATAGATGGACAACCAGTTTACAGTACAATTGAAGAAGCAGAAGCAGAAGCAGAAAAACTTGGTTGCAGTGGTTATCACGCTCACGAACTAGAAGGTCGAACCGTATATATGCCTTGCGCAAAACACGATGATATACAAAGGTTTTCTAATAAAACCGTTTTAGAACAATTTATTGAAGATTACGGTGAAGAAATACCGCAAGGTTATGAACTAATAGATGAAGAAGAAGTTGTTAATGAACACGAAGATTTTGATTTTGAAGCTGAATTAAATAATATTGAAAAATTAGAGTTGGCTTCTACTGGAAGAGCAATACCAAATACTAGAAGTGAGCAAGACGGTTTAAATAAAAAACAAAACGCATTTTACAAAGTACGTTACGTATATGCTGAAAACAAATCTTTATCAAGAAAATCACCTAGTAGAGAATTTTGTAGGTTAATGATGAACGCTAATAAGTTATACCGTAAAGAAGATATAATAAGAATGAATACAATGCCAGTTAATCCAGGGTGGGGACCAAACGGTGCAAATACGTATAATATCTGGTTCTTCAAAGGCGGCGCAAATTGTCATCACTACTGGAAGCGACAAATCTATAAAACTATTGCAAGTGAAGATGAGTTTGTAGTTTACCCAAGTAACGTGCAAAGCAATATTAGTATATCTACAACAAAAGCAAGAAGCGAAGGTTTTACAATTAAAAGAAACGATAGTAAAGTTGCAAAAGCACCAAAAACAATGCCAAATAACGGATATTTAAAATAATAGAAAATGAGTTACGTTTTATTCATATCAGAAAATAAGCTTAAACAATCAACGGCAATCAATATGAATGTCGATGTAGATTTGTTATTGCCTTATGTTAGGCAAGCGCAGAAACTCTACGTTGAACCAAAGCTGGGAACAGATTTATACAAAAAACTAGAAGCAGATATAACTGCTGGCACACTAACTGGTGCATATAAAACGTTAGTAGATGAATATATTGGCGATATGCTCCCTAACTGGGCTTTGTATCACTGTATTCCTTTTTTGCGTTTTAAAGTAGAAAACGGAAATATATTTAGTAAATCTAGCGAAACTGGTTCTGCGTTAAGTACAGAAGAAGCACAACACCTTAGAGAAGAAGTTAGAAACACTGCTGAATACTACACAGAAAGGTTAATAGAGCATTTAAAAAATAATACATCTAGCTTCCCAGAATATAGCACAAATAGTGGTGAAGATATATCGCCAGACAAGAATGCGTATTACAGTGGGATGAACCTAGAAAAACCAAGACAACAAGGCACAGAAATAACATTAAAAAATTTTTTAACGCCAGATATTAGCTATTAATGAAAAAATATTATAAAATAAAACAAGTCAATAAAACTAAATTAAAAACATATTTGACTAGCAAAAACAACAAGAAGAATGAAAGAAATACAAGACACCGCACAAGTAACGCTAGCTAACGGAACTGCAATAGGTATTAGTTTAGTTGAAATTAATCACATTTTAACTTTAATATCATTGTGTTTAGCAATTTCATTTTCAATTTATAAGTTTGTAAAATATGCCAAAAAAAAAGAAATTAAATAGCAACAATCCAAAGTGGATTAAGCACAAAAAACAAGAAAAAAAAATAGAAAAAAAGTTAGTGCAAGTTGTAAAAGGTGTTAAAATTTATACAATTAACAATTTAACATAATATATTGTCTTGCAAACTATCTACTCTAGTAAATTTACGAACTTTATTTTTTAATACTAATATACTAGAAAGAGTTAAAAGTTTCTTAAAACGCCTTAAAATGTCTAAAACACTAAATTTGAAATACTTTAAAATAAGTGAGTTTGATAGCCCAGATGAACCAGGAAGTGGTGATAAAATGAACTATATTTTTTTAGAAAAATTAGATTATGCTCGTGGAATTGCTGGCATACCTTTTACAATTAACAGTGGTTATAGGACACAAAATTATAACAATAATGTATTAGGGGCGCGAGTTGGTTCTAGCCACTGCAAAGGTTTAGCAGCTGACATTAGAGCAATAGGAAGCCGTGATAGAAGCTTAATAATACAAGCACTAATTAGTGTTGGTATAAACAGAATAGGTATTGCTAAATCTTTTATACATTGTGATGTTGATAAAGACAAAGACAAAGACGTAATATGGCTTTATAATTAAATAACTTTGAATATTAACTAAATTTTATAATATGAATCAATTACTTAAAAACCTATTAATAGGAAAGATACTAAAATCTAAAAAAGCGTGGTATACAATAGCTGCAATATTAGTGCAACTACTACACGAACAATTTGGCTTGAACCCAGAAGATACCAAAGCTATATTACATTCTATTATAGCACTAATTATCGGACAAGGTATAGCAGATTCAAGTGCAAAAAAATAATAGATACAGATTAAAGCCACACGAAATTGTGGCACTAAAAAAAATGCGAGAAACCGAAACTAGAAACGTTCTAGTTATCGGTGACTTGCACGAACCTTTCTGTTTAGATAAATATCTACACTGGTGCAAAAAACAATACGATTTTTACGCTTGTAACCAAGTTATCTTTATAGGTGATATAATTGATAACCATTATTCTAGTTATCACGAAACAGACCCAGATGGTTTAAGTGGTGGCCAAGAACTAGAGATGGCAATAAACAGAATAAAACGTTGGTATGCAGCTTTCCCAAAAGCAACAGTGATAATAGGCAATCACGATAGAATGGTTATGCGCAAAAGCCAAACTGGTAACATACCAAAAAAATGGATTAAAACTTATAAAGAAGTACTAGAAACGCCAAAGTGGGAATTTGTTGACCACTACATACAAGACAACGTCTTATACCAACACGGTGAAGGGGGTACGGCCAGGACATCTTGTAAAAATAATATGATTAACGTTGTACAAGGCCATCTTCATACGCAAGCTTATTGCGAGCATTTTGTTGGTAAGAACTTTCGTGTCTTTGGAATGCAAATTGGCTGCGGTATCGACTTTTCTAGTTATGCAATGGCTTACGCTAAATTTGGAAAGAAACCAGCAATCGGCTGCGGTGTTGTCTTAAACAACGGTAAACTACCAATTAACCTTTTAATGCCTTTATAATGAAACCTAAACATCAACTTCCAATAATGGTTGTTTGGGCGTTTGTTTTAATTATACTGGCAACCTTTATATAAACTTTACTAAAACTTATTTGTTAATAACTTTGTAAAAAAAGTTGTAAAATGTTTTGTTAATAATAAAATTATTGTAACTTTGCAGTACGTTTAACAAAAAAAAAGAACAATGAAAAACAAATATTTTAAAGTAATTAACAGGGCAACACGTGAACAACAAGTGTTTAACAGTGATGAACTAACAAGGTTTTTTCAAGCAGAATACTGCAACGAAACAAAAAAAATACATTATAAAAACCAATGGAGTGATTATGCAGTTAGTTATGTAAAAGACGAAACACTAAACGATATTGTAAACATTTTGATAGGTATAACAACTGTTACTGTTGTAGTGGCAATAACTAAAATTGTAATGTTATGGGTATGATAATAGAACAATATACATTTTATAATGATGGTAATTTGTATAATAATATACAAAGGGCTGCTAGTAAAAGACAGTACGAAGATGTGCCAGAAAAAGCTGAATTATCAATTATAATTGTAGGCACAGAAAAACAAAATGATATATTATTTAAAAAGTATATTAAACAACATAATCTAGCTCTAGATGAATGTTACGATATTACAAATGATATGTATGCAGCACACTATAATACATTAAAAAAACGCTATAATAAAAACAACAAAAAAGCATTTATATTATGAAAAAGCAAAATAACATAAGTGTTATTACAAAACGTATGAACGATATAAACACTTTCCAGTGTTGCGATGGTGAAATATACCTACGTGGCACAGACGAATACGGCCAAGATTTTATGGTGTGTTTTGACGCATACGATTTTATAAACTGGATAGATACAGAACAATTAAAGTACATTAAAGAACAATTAATTAAATATATAAAAGAGAAATAATATGAAAAAGACAATAAATTTTTACGAGTTTAAAAACTGGTTTAACGAACATAGACCAAACAATTTTAGTGAAAGTGGTTTGCAAGCATTGTGGGAAATGTTAGAAGAATACGAAGAAAGCACTGGTGAAGAAATAGAGTTTGACCCTATTGCGCTTTGTTGCGAATACACAGAGTATGAAGATTTGTTTGAATTTTGGCAAGATTATGACAAAGAACATTATCCAAACGAAGATGCAATAATGGAACAGACACATTACTGGGCATTTGGTGATTCGTTTATTATACAAAACTTTTAAAATTAAATATTATACAAATATTATGAAATCAATAAAAATACACGGCAAAGATTATGTTGAAGTTAAAGAAAGGGTTAAATATTTTAGAAAAAACTATAAAGATTACGCACTTACAAGTGATATAATAGAATTAACTGAAGATAGATGTGTTATTAAATCAACAGTTTTTGATTTAAATGGTAGGGCAATATCTACTGGTATTGCTTATGAAATAAAAGGTAGCAGCCATATTAATAAAACTTCTTTCATAGAAAATTGTGAAACATCTGCTAATGGTAGGGCTTTGGCTAATTTAGGTATAATGATAGATGATAACATAGCTAGTGCAGATGAAGTAAGAACGGCTATAGATGTACAAGAAAATATGAAGAAACCTAAAGTTGTTAAAAATAAATTAAGTAAAGATAAATTTGATGCAATGAAAAAAGCTATAAAAGAAGGTAAAAAAGATATAGTTAAAAAGAAAATGTTAAATTATATTCTAACTAAAAAACAAGAAACTGTTTTAAATGGATTGTTAGAAGAAAATATAACAACTGTTACTAATATTATGGAAAAGTTAGATAATACTATTGCAGATTATCACGATGTTGAATTATATGAAATGCAACAAGCTGGAATGAATAAACTAAAAACTAGAATAAATAAAAATAAATAAAAATGGAATTAAAAGGTAAATTAATAAAAAAACTACAAGTTGAAAGCGGTACTGGTAACAATGGATATGAATGGAAAAACCAAACATTAGTATTTGAACACGTTTACGACAACGGAATACCAGAGTTTGCAAAACAATTTGCAGTTAAAGTTGGTAACAACAAAAACGCAAGAGTTAATATTGATACAGTACAAGATTTAGAAGTTGGTGTAATATACGATATGAAAGTTAACGTAAGTTCTAGGGAATATAACAATAAATATTTTACAACTTTAAATGTTTGGTCAATTTGTGAAGAAACAAATAATTATAATATTAACAAAGATATAAACGAAGAAGCACCATTTTAATTATAAAGGGGGTTAAAACCATATTAATTATTAACAGAGCGGTTATACTTTGATAAGGTTTGCAGATATTGATAAACAACATTAAATTAATTATTAACAAAAATTAAATTTATAACTAAGCTGCACCCCCCTTTTTTTAAATACTAAATTATGACAGAACAAGAAAAACTAGAAAAGATATTTAAAATAACAACTGATGTTTTAAACTTGCCAGCTGGTAGCTTAAAAGGTAAAAGCAGAATGATGAAGTTATGTTTAGGCCGTGAAATAGCTGGTATTATAGCACTAAAAAACGGTGTACACAGATTAAAAATTGCTAAAGCACTTGGCAAAAATAGAACTGCAACATATTATTATGAACGTGAACATCAAAGTAAATTGCAAGGTTGGATGGAATATGCTAAAGCTTATACAGAAGTTACAACAAAATATGAGAAAATAATAGGTGATAAAAAAGTATTTGTAGAAAACACTTTATTGCGTAAACATATAAAAAACGCTGGTTTAAAAAACAGTAAAAACCCACGTATAATATTCACAATAGAGTGTGGTAAAACTAAGTATAAATTATTATCTGATTACAGTAATTTCAGCAACGATTACGATACACTTAAAAACTGTTTAACTGAATACAATTATAAATTAAACTGGCAAGAAATATGAAACACTTGTTATCATCTACTGCATTTTTAATTTTAAATAAAAGTGTTAGTAAACAACTTGGTTTAAAAGCAGCCGTGTTATTAGCTGATTTAATAAGCAAAGAAGAATACTTTATACAAAACGGAATGATAGACGGTTGGTTTTTTAACACAGAAGCAAATATAGAACAAGACACTACACTAACACCACATCAACAACGTAAGGCTCTTAAAACGCTTAAAAAGTGGCAAATAATAGAAACTAGGCGCAAAGGTGTGCCAGCAAAAAGATATTTTAAAATAAATGAAGAACAAGTTATTAAATTACTTAACAACCAGTTATTAAAAAATTTAACAACTATTAATAATAATAAAGTAATAAAAACAAATAATAAATACTTTAAGAAGCCAACTTTTGTTGAAATAGATTTATATTGTGCAGAAAGAGAAAATAATATAGACGCTAACGCTTTTATTGATTTTTATGAAAGTAAAAATTGGATGATTGGTAAAAATAAGATGAAGGATTGGAAAGCTGCGGTTAGAACTTGGGAAAGAAGAAATAAAAAACAACCTACAAAAACAAGTAAAATAGATAGCCAACTAGATGAATATTTAAAAGGAAAAGCAATGTTATGAAACAAATAAAAGATTATAATATAAAAGAACTAAGCAACAAAATATATGATTTAGTAAATCTTACTGCGGTAGAAATAGGCCACAGAGCAGACGCAAAAACAATGGTAACACTTGCAAAAATATTTGCAAATGATTTACAAATAGAAAACAGATTTAAAAATTTATATATACATCAAATACAAACTGCTTTTAGATTAGGCGTTAGGTATGGTAAAGATGAACCATTTTTAAACATAAGAACATTTTATAAATGGATAATAATGCACAAAAAAACAATTGATGAAGCTTATTACCAAGTGCATACACTTAACAAACCAGCAGAAGCAGTACCATATTATCAGAAACCAATAAAATTATTAAAATGAAAGCAATAAAAATTACAGAACAAGAAGTTAAATCACAATCAGATGCAGTATTATGGCACTTAAAAACTTATGGTAGTATTACAAGTTATGAAGCAATTAAAGAGTATGGCGCAACTAGATTGTCTGCTATAATATTTAATCATAGAAAAAACGGATATGAAATAAATAGCTTGCCACTTAAAAAACGAACAAGGTTTGGCAAAACTACAACAATATCTAAGTATGTATATACACCGCCTAAAACTTACAATATTAAATTAAGTTGTGAGTTACCAAAGTCAACAAATAGACAATATACTATTGGGGGTTATGACACCTACTAAAACTATCAGTAAACTAAAAAAAGAACTAGACAAGTGGTTTAGTTTATATATTCGTTTACGTCACGCACAATATGGTGGCCTTAATCAGTGTTTTACTTGCGGCAAGGTAGATAACTATAAGAAGTTGCAGTGCGGTCACTTTCAAAGCCGCAGGCATCACGCAACACGCTGGAACGAATGGAACTGTCAAGTGCAGTGCGTAAAATGTAATATGTATGAACAAGGAGCACAATGGAAATTTGGACTAAACCTTAATGCAAAGTATGGTGAAGGCACATCAAACGAATTACAAATGTTAGCGCAAACAACTGTAAAAATTACTAGAGGTGAATATGAAGAAAATATACGTTATTATAAAACACTTGTTAATAACTTAAAAAAAGAAAAAGGAGTACAATAATTTTTTTCTTATATTTGGCGTATTGTGAAAACAATATATGCAAATAAAGAACACCAAGTAATTATAGAACAGTTTACTACAATGCTTAGAGATTTTGTTAGTGATGTTGCAAACAAAAAAAGGTGGGAAAACTACAACGAAGTATATAACGTTATACTGGAATATCATAACAACTACGGCAAAGGCGCAAAAGAAAACAACTATTGGGATTGGTTAATGATATTGCCAATTAATTTATCAGTTATGACGCAAGGTTTTTTAGCTGCAATAGAAACCAAACGCAACCAAACTTTAATTAAATCGTACAAGGTTTTGCTCAATGAAATGTTGCACGACACCGTAAATAAATTAGAAAAACTAGAACCATTAAGTGAATAATATTTACGAAATAGTATCAGAGTTAGCAGCAACATTTAAAAAAATGGCTTTCGGTTTATGTAATGATGAAAACGAAATTGACAACGCAATACAAGAATTAATGTTGTATTTTTTACAAATGAACCCAGATACACTAAAAAACATATATGAAAAAGATGGTAAAAAAGGTATTTTAAATTATGGTGCAGTAGCGTTAAGACGTATGCTTACAAGTACACGCAGTGGTTATTATTATAAGTACAAAAAATATTACACGCACATATACGATTATAATACTGATATTACACACAAAGGACATAAAAAAAGCATTTACAACATACCAGAAGAAATAGAATATAATTACAATAATGAAAAATTAGATAAAATAGATGAACAATTAAATAAGTTGCACTGGTACGATAAAAAAATATTTGAACTATATTATTACGAAGGACATACACTAAGCAGCTTGGCAAAAGAAACAAAGATAAGCAGAAACAGTTTGTTTACAACAATAGACAAAGTAAGAACAATTTTAAAAAAAGAATTGGTAAATGAATAAAAACGGTTTAGTAGTAATATATCCAAGTTAAAATGAATAGGTTTTTTACAACAGATAAAATATATAATGAACGTTTAGATATATGTAAAAGTTGTATATATTATTTCAAGCCAACTGGACAGTGCAAACGGTGTTTGTGTTTTATGAAAGTCAAGGCACGTTTATCACAATTATCGTGTCCAGAAAAATACTGGACAAAAACAACAACCGTGCAAGCACCAGATAATATACCAGAAGAATTAATACAAGCTGCAATAGATATTTATCCAGATATAAAAAATGGAAGGGCAAAAAATATAGAAGTTAAAAAAAGAATGATAGATTTGTATAATACAATATACAATACTAATTATGATAAGGGAACAAATTGTAGCAGTTGTTTGAGTAGTTGTTTAAACGGTATTAAAGATATATATAATAAGTATGGTGAGTGACATATCAATTTTTTTTTCCTTGTTCTTTCTCTTTTGTGGTATGTTGCTCGCCTACTTAAACAATGAATTATGTGTTTTATTTTAAAAATTATTTTTTTAGTTTGGTTATTATGGTTTTGTCTTGTTGCTTTTATACAATACAGAATAGATAAAAACGAAGTTAAACAGTTTAACAAAAATTTGAATGATTATGAAACAAAAAACAAAGATACCTAGTTACTATATTGGCAAAACATACAAGTACGAAGCACGTAAGGTTATAGAAGATTTTCAAGCAGATAATTATAATATTGGTACTGCAATAACTTATCTGCTAAGGGCTGGTAAAAAAAGCGGCAACCCACTAAAACAAGATATACAAAAAGCAATAAACCATTTAAAATTTGAACTAGATAGATTATGTTAGAATACATTTGTCCTTGTAAAAAAGAAACTAAACAATTAGCTAAAGCAACTATAAAAATTATAGAAGGAAAAATAGTTACTGCAGAAGCTATATGCAGTTGCAATAAATATATGAAAGAAATAGAAAGTGATTTTAATGGTTTTCCTAGCTTAATCAGAACAGAACCTACATTAAGCAAAAAACGTGATATGCTATGGGATAGTGCAAAAGAAAAACTAATAGGCAAAAGGGGTATAAACGAAAGCTTTAAATAAATTAACTAAATATCTATTATATATTATGAAACTGAAAATAAACCAATTACAACCAAATGAAAGCAACCCTAGAATAATAAAGGAAGCTAAATTTAAAAAACTTGTTAAATCAATAAAAGACTTTCCGCAAATGTTAGATTTGAGGCCAATTGTTATTGATGAAAACAATATTATACTTGGTGGTAATATGCGCTACAAAGCTTGTGTTGAAGCTGGATTAACAGAAATACCAGTTAAAATTGCAAAAGGATTAACAGAAGAACAAAAGCAAGAATTTATAATAAAAGATAATGTAGGTTTTGGAGAATGGGAATGGGATATGCTAGGCAATGAATGGGATAATGTTAAGTTAGGAGAATGGGGAATGGATATATGGCAACCAGAAGAAAGCGTAAGTAATGAAAAAGATTATAGCATCAATAGTTTAGATGAGAAGCTAGGTAGGTTTTTAGACGCTAAAATTAAGAATATTACCATACCATTTGAAACAGAGGAATTTAGCAATGTAGTAGAAAAATTAGAAATACTTTTAAATAGGTATAAGTGCCAAGATTATAGGGCTTTAATATATAAAATTATAGAAAATGAAAAGGTATAATTTAACAAAGTACCAAGATAGTACAAAACTTTTAAAAACTACACCACTTAAAGAACATTATGATATAGTAATAAGTGATGACACTGCTTTTTACTTAGATGATATTTGCATAGGTATATATGTAAATGTAGCAAAAGAACTTTTGACTTATGTAAGGGAAGCAGTAAAAGATACTAAATATGTCGAAACTTATAGGGCGAATACTTTGCCTACTAAAAGTAGTGTTTTTGGAGCATTGCCAAGGGTAGCACTCAGAAATGACTTTTGTAGGTTTAGCAATAAAACCAGTGAAGAAAAACAAAACACTAACAAACTTTTTACATTTCAAAAAACATTGTGCAGTATATACCAAAAACACTTACCAGAACTTTACGAATATGATTTAAATAAAGCAAGAGAAAGCGTGAATGATGATTATAGGTTAATTGATACACCATATACTACTGCAAACATCAATGTAAACCACGCAATAAAATATCATAAAGATAGTGGTAATATAAAAGAAAGCTTTAGTAATGTTTTAATACTTAAAGAACATTGCACTGGTGGTGAGTTAGTATTGCCAGATTATAGAATAGCTTTAAAGCAAAGTGATGGCGCATTATGTATATTTAGTGGGCAAAAAGAAATACACGGTGTGATGCCTATAAAACCGTATAAAAAAGATTTTTATAGAGCAAGCATAGTTTATTATACCCTAGCCCAGTTAGAACACTGCTACCCTTATAAACAAGAAGTTACACGCCTTAACCTTAAAAAAAGGGAAAGGGCGTTAAAAAGAAAAGATAACATAGACCCTAGAACAAATGGACAAAAGTAGACACATAAAAAAAGAAGCTATATTAAAAGCTTTAGAGAACAGTTTAGGTGTTGTAACGGTAGCTTGTAAACAAACTGATACGCCACGCAGCACATATTACAAATGGTTAAAAGAAGATAAAGAATTTGCGCAAGCAGTTAAAGAAATAGAAAACATTGCACTAGATTTTGCAGAAAGCCAATTACACGCACAAATAAAAGAAGGTAGCACACCAGCAACAATATTCTATTTAAAAACAAAAGGCAAAAAACGTGGCTATATAGAAAAATCAGAGTTAGATTTAAACACTGGCGAAAACCCTTTTAAAGTTAACGTAAATATAAAAGGCGTTGACTATTGAACCAAAATTTACAGAAACACAAAGTTTAGCGATTCAATATTTGTTTGACAAACAAACAACAGAAGTTTTATTTGGCGGTGCAGCTGGTGGTGGTAAATCGTGGGTAGGGTGTAGCTGGTTAACATTGCTTTGTATGAAATACCCAAACACACGTTATTTAATGGGAAGAAGTAAACTAGACGCATTAAAAAAAACAACATTAAATACATTTTTTGAAGTATGTAGTACATACGGTTTAGAAGCAAACAAACACTATAATTTCAATGGTTCTAGTAATATAATAACATTTATAAACGGTGCAGAAATAATATTAAAAGATTTGTTTTTATACCCAAGTGACAGAAACTTCGATAGCTTAGGTAGTTTGGAAATTACTGGCGCATTTATAGACGAAGCAAACCAAATAACAGAAAAAGCAAAAAACATTGTAGCATCAAGGTTGCGTTATAAATTAGATGAAAACAACTTAATACCAAAATTGCTATTAACTTGCAACCCTTCTAAAAACTGGGTGTACAACCAATATTACAAACCAGCAAAAGAAAACCAACAAAAGCCACATAGAAAGTTTATACAAAGCTTAGTTGACGATAACCAATATATAAGTAAATATTATAAAAAACAATTACTAACATTAGATGAGTTAAGCAAACAACGTTTATTGTTTGGCAACTGGGAATACGATGCAACAAAAGATAACTTAATAGATTACGATGCAATACTAAGTAGCTTTGAAAGGCAAGGCACAAAAGGTGATAAATATATAAGTTGCGATATTGCACGTTTTGGAAGCGATAAGACAGTTATAATGTATTGGGAAGGGTTACACCTTAAAAATATTAGAACGTTGCTTAAAAGTGCTATAAATGATGTTGTAGAGGAAATAAAAACAATACAACAAAACAACCAAGTGCCATTGCGTAACATTATAATTGATGAAGATGGTGTAGGTGGTGGTGCTAAAGATTATTTACGTTGTCAAGGTTTTGTAAATAATAGCAAACCATTAAAGAATGAAAATTACCAGAACTTAAAAACGCAGTGTTATTATAAACTAGCAGATTTAATAAATAAAGGGCAAGTGGGTATAAGTTGCAATGATATAAATATAAAAAACGAAATAACAGAGGAACTAGAACAAGTAAGAACAAAAGACGCTGACAAAGACAACAAGCTGCAAATAATAAGTAAAGACACAGTGAAAGCAATTATAGGCCGTTCACCAGATTATGCAGACGCTTTGGCAATGCGTATGTATTATGAAATTGACAGTAATTATGGCCGCTATTTTGTGCAGTAAACTAAATATTAATTATTTCTATTATATATTATGAAAATTAACGTTAATAAAGACGGTAAGAAAAAAAGTTATACGCTAATAAACAGTTGGAAAGATGTTACGTTAGATAAGTGGTTGAAACTTATAGATTTACAAGGTTTAACACCAACACAAGAAGCAATAGAAAGTATTGCGCTATTATCAACAATGCCAAAAAAACTTGTTAGACAATTAAGTATAGCTGATGTGAGTATTATAATGCAAAAAATAAAAGATGTTGAAAATACAAGTGCAACTAAATTTAAAAACATTATAACAATTGAAGGTAAAGATTATGGCTTTCATCCAGATTTAGAAGAATTAACGTTAGGTGAGTGGGCAGATATTGAAACGTTTATACAAAAAGATATACAAAAACATTTGCCAGAAATATGTGCAATATTATATAGGCCAGTTAAAGAAAAAGGAAAAGACGCCTACATAATAGAAGCATACGATGGCAACATAAACGTTAGAGCAGAAAAGTTTAAAAGAATGAAAGCTGAACAAGTGCAGCAAGCGTTGGTTTTTTTTTGGACTTTCGTAAGCGTGTTATCAAGGATTACAGTATCATATTTGACAGAGGTTATTCAGAAGATACAGAGCCAGTTGAAGCAGAAGACTTCGCAAGCAAGTGGGGTTATTTCGGTATGATGTATCAGCTTTGTAACGGTGATATTAGCAAATTAGAAAAGATAACTAAATTAAATGTATTGGAAGCGTTTACGTGGTTATGTTACGAAACAGATTTAAACAGTTTAAAGAAAGTAAATATAAATGGTAGATAATAAAACATACAACAACGTAATAAATACACTGAAAAATTTAGGTGCAAATCATTTTCAAATAAGCACAACAACAGTTGGCGATATATTTGATATTGATTTAGAAAAGAATACTAAATACCCATTAATGCACTTAAATCCAGTTAATGTACAAACAAGAAGAACAGAACTTGTATATAACTTTCAAGTGTTTATAATGGACATAGTAGAACCAGATGCAAGCAACGAACAAGAAGTTTACAGTGAAGTACTGCAAATATGTATTGATATTATTGCAATATTAAGCAACAGTAAATGGCAAGCGCAGTTAAGTTTAGATATAAACGCACCAGTATATTTTACAGAAGGAGATTATACCTTAGAACCATTTAAAGAACGGTTTGACCAAAGTGTTACTGGCTGGGTTTTTAACTTAGGGGTTACCGTGCAAAATAGCTTCCAATCTTGCGAAGTGCCAATGGATAATACAGTAATAGGAGAATGATAAAATTTAAGATAGGAAAATTAACAATACAATTAATACCGCCAAAAATAACTTATGGACTATAATGAATTATTAGAAAAATTAGAAGCAATTAGTATTAAACTAGAAAGCTATACAGATTACCCAGAAAGCGCAAGCAACAACGCAAAAAGGGCGATTAAATACAAAGAAGAAAACGGTAGCAGTTGCGGAACACGTGTTGGCTGGACTAGGGCGAACCAATTAGCAAATAGAAAACCAATTAGCCGTGATACAATTAGTAGAATGGCAAGTTTTAAAAGACACCAACAAAATAAAGACGTACCATATAGTGAAGGGTGTGGCGGTATAATGTGGGATGCGTGGGGTGGTAGTAGCGGTATAAACTGGGCAATAAGTAAATTAAAACAAATAGATAATAAATAAATATGGCAACATTAACAACAACATTCACAGAATCAGTAACTTTAAATGGAAGTACAAGGGGTTCTACAAACATTGTAAGTACAGACGGAATTGTAGATGTATTTGAACGCATACTAACTTGCGCACATTCTAACACAACTACTATAACAACTTTTGCAACAACACCGCATACTAGTGCTGGTGCATTAGACGTTGAAAATACTGCATACGTTAGAATAACAAATTTAAGCACAACAGACGCACTAAATATTGCGATTGTAGGTACTGCAACTAATTATCAAGTAAAACTAAGACCGTTAGCATCACACGTATTATTTAACGGTGAAGCAGTATTTGTAGCAGAAGCAGATACAAGTCCAGGTTTTACAAGCTTTGAAAACTTGGCAAGCATACAAGCAAGGCCAACTGGAGCAACAGATATTCAAGTAGAAATGTTTGTAGCCCTTACATAATGGAACTAACTAATTTAGAAAGGTACTTAGAAAGCTTTGGAAAATATGTAGTACAACAAAGTAAAAGCAATTTAACCAAAGCAAAAAAGAACGTAAGCAAAGATTTATACAACTCTATTAAATACAAAATAGAATTTAGTAACGGTGAGTTTAGTGTTGATTTTTATATGCGTGATTATGGTACTTTTGTAGATAAGGGTGTCAGTGGAAAAAGCAATATTCAAGAATTTGTAAATTATAATAATAAGAAAGTTGAAAGCCCTTATAAATACACTACTAAAGGACCACCAGTAGATATACTTTCTAAATGGATAAAAGCAAGGGGTATAAAACCAACTGGTTTTAAACGTGGACGTTCTACAAAAACTGGCCAATTTATATCTGGCTTTGCATATTTAATTAGCAGAAAAATATTAAGAGAAGGAATTAAAAGCACAAGTTTTTTTCAAAGGCCATTAGGTTTAGCGTCACGAAAATTTGGCGTTAATATATTAAGAGCATTGAAAGAAGATGTGTTAACAGTGTTTAGTAAACAAATAAAAACAAGCGTACAATAATGGCAACAATCGTATTAGAGCAACAACCAAAATATAACCCATTACCAGCTGCACAAGAAATAATATTTGCAGTATCAGAAGATAACATTGTAGCTAACGAAACAAGAGTTAAATTTATAGCTAACGTATATGTTGATTG
>CEUT01014778.1_pt1 | contig 29051 bp, 38 predicted proteins | sample 531401 | NCBI WGS metagenome assembly CEUT01 (sample SAMEA2622821, study PRJEB7988) | marine metagenome | biome: marine biome (ENVO:00000447); feature: surface water layer (ENVO:00002042); material: "saline water (ENVO:00002010), including plankton (ENVO:xxxxxxxx)" | depth 5 m | reverse complement strand
AAAAAAATGAGACCAGAAGATTTTTCGGTAGGAGTATTAGGAGACAAACCAGAAAATTCACCTTATGAGGATTTTATAAGGGAGTTCGGTAAAAATATGATAAAATATATGAACGATAACCCTACAGCAGATCCAGGAGAAATATTTGGACTGTTGCATGATATAATAAAAACTTGTACCGTAGCAGAAAAAAACCAAGACAAGATAGCTAAATTGGCTCAAGCTGATAAAAAGCTTGCAAAAGAACTGGAGGAAATTCATGAAATGGTCACAGGAAAAAACAAATCAGATGATTAATGATTTGAAAAAGATGGAGAAAGAAATGAGCAAAGACTTAGATAAGCTTATGGATGCTTGTAAACGTCTTGTTGATTCAACAAAAGATATCCCATCTATTGAAGATCAAATAAAACAAATAGTAAAAATACAAGGAGGACAGCTCAATGAATGACGCAATTCGTTATGATTTAAATTTCAACAATCTTGATCTAACTCCTACAGAAGGAGAGGATCTTTTATTAATTCTCTTAGGAACAGTAGACAGATATTTTATTATGGATATGTTCCGACACCACAATGTTCCAGGTAGAACTAGGATACATAAAGAGTTAGCTAATCTACCCTGGGTATCCTATTGGGACACTAATAGGCCTTATGAAATAAGTGAAAGACAAGAAGAGTTTAGACCGCTTATTCAACAAATATTAATACACTCAAATATATACGATTGGTTAAAAGCTATTGCAAATAGTTATGATTTTGGAAGAATAGGAAGTGCCTTAGCAAGAGCTAGAATACTTAGGAGTAATACTCCCTTAATCATGTCAATTAAAAGGCAAGAACCAGAGGAGAGTCCATACAATCGTTCAGATTATGATTTTGGAGGTTAATATGAGATTACGTAGATCAAAAGAAGAAATAGAAGCTGGTTTAACAGTAGACATGAAACGAAGAGGCATCACTTTAGTAGACCTTTATCGTAAAAAAGCTAATCTAGAAGGGCCAGCTCCTAAATTTGAATCAACAAAAGGTAAGCCTGGCGCACCTAGAATTAGAAGATCTAAGGAAGAAATTGACGCAGGAATGACTGTAGAGCAAAAGAAAGCAGGACTTTCCATTCAAGATGTAGAAAATCTTAAGAATCCGCCAGAACCAGACAAGCCTAAAAAGCGCTTAACTAGGGCACAAGGACTAGAAAGATTAATACATAAAGAAAAAGAAGATCGAAAACAACAGCAAGCTGAGGCTCGTAAAAGACGTCGAAAAGAAAAAGAATCTAAATATGCTAGAGTTGAGACTAGATCTATTTTAATTGACGCCACTGAGGCTGGGCAAAGTAAGATGCCTACTAGAACAGTGTTTAAAGATAAAATAATAGAAGTACCTGTAGAAGTTCCAACAATTAAAGAAGTTAGGATTTTAAACGGTACTAAGAAAACACAAAAGACAGTAGAAGAAATCATGAAAGAAGAGCTTCAAAAATGTAAGTGGGAATGGAAAGAACTTAAAATGGATAAAAACTTTGATTTCAAAAAACTTCAAAAACTAGGAGAGCAGGGTTGGAAGCATGCACATACTATGAGTTGGAGACTGTTAAAACCGTCTTGGAAAGACAAGCCAGATTCTATGTATTTTCAAAGACCGAGGTATGAAGATGAGTAATAATAAACAAATAAAAGAAAACCTAGAAAAGTTACAAGATCTAAAACAGCAGTTAATGACCGCAAAGAATATTTTAAAAGAAGCCGGAGCTGCAATGCCTAGTAAAAAGTTTTTTGATGCTAAATTAAATGCATTTGAAACTAAGCTAGGAGATCTGCTATCAGGGGTTTTAACTAAACATGATGTAAAACCAGATTTAATAAAAGACATTACTAATGACTTTTTAAAAGAGTTTAACAAGCATGTATTAGCTATGACACCTTTTAGTCGTAACCAAAAAAGCAAAGGAAAGAAATAGTGAAATTATATACACATATGAATGTTGACTTGGATAACGCATCTACATCAGCACTGTTATTATTATGGAATAAAGATTATAGTATAGATGATATAAATTTTGTCCCCGCATCTTGGGAGCCTGAAGGAGAGCTAAGCTCTAATGAAATGGCTTTTGATATATTTGCAGGTGGTCATGGATTAAAAGGAAAAACAATTCAGATGGCCGGAAGACAAGGTATAGGATCAGCTTTTACTTTGATACTAGAAGACCACATAAATAATAAATTATATACTAAAGCTTTTAGACATTTTGCAGAGTTTCTAGATTCGTTAGAAGCAACAGGTAATTGGAATGATTACTATGATGCAGCAGGATACAAAATACCCTCAAGCTTTCCAACAATACATCAAGCCTTTTTTGCACTTAAGCATAAGTATAAAAAAGATGATAAGATGATTGTTAGTAGGTGGAAGGATATTATGGAAGGTATGCTTTTAAAAGAAGAATCCAGAGATAGAGCTAAAAAGGAAGTAAAAAATGCTCGCTGGTTTACAGATAATATAGCATACATAAAAAATACAAAGGAACCCTTTACATCTTTTATGTTGTTTAACAAAGGGGCAGAGTATGTTATTTATGAAAAGACAAGTAATAATACTCTAGGAGTAAGGAGAACTCCTAAATCTACAAAACACTTAGGCAAACACTTAGAGCCTCATCTACCAAAGTGGTTTCACCATCCATCGGGATTTTTATCTTGTTGGGGAACGGACAAAGCGCCGCAAGAAACTCCACCAGAAATAGATGCTAAATATTTAGCAGAGCTTGTAGAGATAATAAAATAAAAATTTAGGGAGGACGGTTAAATCCTCCCTACTTTTTTTTACATTAAAATTCAGGTATTGCTTCTAAATCAGGCGTGTCTCTATAACTCTTCAAGATATTTTTTATCATTCCATTTCTTACAATATCTTCAGTACTAAATCCACTAAAACCTACTTTAGGTACTTCCCATAATCTTTTTATAGCATCTTCTAAACCAGTAACTCCTTTTCTATCTGTTTGGTCTAAATCGCCCATTATAACCATTTTTGATTGCTCACCTAATCGAGTTAAAAATGATTTCATTGCACTCGCTGTAGAGTTTTGAGCCTCATCATATAAAATGATTTTATTATCCAATGTCAAGCCCCTTAAAAATGCTACAGGAACCACTTGTATTAAATCTGTTTCTACTAATGGTTTCATTCTTGCTTTTCCGAGTATCTTTTCAATTATACCTCAGTAAGCCCACATAAAAGGGTCAACCTTTTCTTCTAAATTACCTGGTAAATATCCTATAGATTCATTATCCAGATAAGTCATTGGCCTACATAAAATTATACCATCGACACCATTACCTTTTTCAGCTAGCTGCTTTAGTGCATAATAAACTGACACATAAGACTTACCTGTACCGGCAGGTCCTATACAAAACGTGATATCATTGGATTGCATTGTTTTAAATAACTTTTCCTGATTCTTAGTTTTAAAACTAATATCTCATTTACATCGCCTCATTTGACTCAGGACTTGTCTTTTGTTATTACAGGGTTGCTCACACTCATGTAGGTACTCTTTTTTTCTACTTGTTGACATTGTACTCCTCCACATAAAACTTATCTCCTATTTATTGGAAGGCTTAGTATACTTATAAATAGGTACTTGAGACTCACCAACTAACTTCGGAGAATCGTTTCATTCTGTTGTTTTTGGTTTATTCTTTATAGCCGCATCAACTTCAACTTCTGTGGTTTCCTTAGAAGAAACTTCTTCTTGAAAATCATCCTCTGGCTCAGGAATTTTTGGAAGTTCTATCGTGACGGGCTTGGGGTTACTTTTAATGACTTGTTCATCAGGAACGGGTTCTTGCTCTATTTCCATTTCGTAATCTTCAAAGTCACACTTCATCAAGTAATTTTTGTAATGCTCTGCAGGAACTAATTCATAGTATAAAGAAGGTTTATCATCATTTTTCTTTCTTCCTAGCCGCTCAATTTCTTTATAACCTTCGAGGGCTGTAGCTCTTTTAATGATACCAACATTATAAGATCAATTTTTATTTGGGTGGTGCGCAACAACATAACAGGGAAGATCGTTGTCAATCTTCTCAATTCTTCCATCTAATGCTTCCACATTAAACTCGTGCTGTCTCCAGCAAATAGTTGGTATTTCTGTTCCTACAAAGTAAGGCATAATTTTTAGACCTCGTGAAACCAGCCTGTAATAGAGTATCTTTTTCTAAGCGCCCATGGTGTCACGTGGTTTACATAATGAATAGGACAAAATTGTGTATCTATGATATGCATTTTATTCCATCTTGGTGGTATAACCCTGGTAATTTTATTCCAGTCATCCCTGTCTATAAATACTGTTTGTCCTCCCCAAGAAGCTCTCCATTCTGGAGTTAGATGGCAAAAGAAAGCTAAAGCTCTTTTTCCATATTCACCTGTCCATCCGTCGTCATGCTCCCCGCTAAAATGGTTTTCTAAATATTGAGTCACATTTACATAAGGATATTGTACGTCTCGATCCATAACCTCATTAAAGAAAGTATTTATTTCTCCTGACTCACACCATTCTTTTAAAAAATCTTCTACAGCATACTGAGTAATCTCAGGCTTTCTTTCATAAAAATTATAGTAAAATACGGTTTTACCTCCTTCTGTACCCTGATCTGCACATTCGGCTGCCCAGTCTACGATGCCTACTTCATCAGTATTTAATGTATGTTGTCCGGTAGTGTGGTGCTCTCCTGAACGTGTAATCCACTTACAACTCCAAGGAATACTTTCAAACTCTCTGTAAATACGCTTTGCCCACTTATCATCTAAATAATTATCAATGCTGACGTAACCGTGGCCTTCTTTTCTAGCTTCTTGTAATTCTTTTTTTATCTTCTTAACATCTAAATTCTTATTAAGTAGCATATAATATTTTGGTTAGTAAAAAGATCCCTTGTCTGGACTAGAAGACTTTCCAAACTCTTCTCCATAAATGTATGCAGGAATTGGATCCTTTCCTTTTAGATTAGTATATTGGGCTTGTGAAGCCCCTGTTATTAAGCCTGCTTTTACCCTGTTACTTGTTATTCTTGTAAACCAGTCCTTCACATCTGTATTTAAAGTATCTATAGATTTAAAGTACTCTTTAAATTTTATTTTAGGTAATTTAGACTTTCTTCTTTCTTTGTTTAATTTTCTTAAAGTGCTTGCTGGAATCTTATCCCCTCTTAGTACATTAGAACCTTCTGGAGCTTCAGTTACAGTTGCATTATCACTAATACCTCTGATAACTGTTTCAAAAGTTTTATCGTAAAAATCTCCTCCATAAACATTTGAAGCTTCTCTAACCATATATTTTTGCGCATCTAAGTGTGTTTTAAGCTCTCCTAACTCTTGAGGTTTTATGACTCCATCAGATATTGCATCACCTTTATCAACCGCTTTACCTATTTCTACTATAGGTTTACGGCCTGCTGGGATTGTAAATGTTTTATCGTTAGCTGTTCCGTACCCTTCAATTCGCACTTCATAACCACCTGTTAAATTCTTGTCAATTTTTTTAACTTTACCTTTTACAGAAGATAATGTTGCTTTCCCTCCTAGTTTTTCAGGTACTTTTAATATCTGTTCTAGCCTTCCAAATCCAGCTACAATACCCCCACCGCCTAAAGCAGTACCACCAGAATGGAAAGTTTGCATAGTAAGCTGTGTAGATCTCTCTGTTATTGCTTGAGATTCTAATACTCCAACATTTTCACCTACAGAAGGTAATGCACCATTAGGTAATAGTCCATAGCAATGTTGACACACTCCTTGATCAGTTTCACAGGTTAAAGGGCTTCTAACTTCTAATACTTTTATTCCTTTCTTTTTAGCTTTCAATAGTACGTCGCTATTAACAATATCATTTCTTTTTCCTACACCAGAAACTGTTTTCAATAAAGTACGATCCATTACATTTTTATTATTAACTTCTATTTCTAACCCTTTTAAAGTATTACAATCTTCTTCAGAAACAACTAACCTTCTGTTGACATTTAGTAAAGCTTTATTTAAAGCTCCAGACTCTTGTGTATTTACAGATCTGTCAACTTGTCCTTTTCGTACACCATACATAGAGTTAAAATATGAAGCAGTGTCAAGACCTTCACCGTAAGATTTTAATATAGGATGCTCAATAGGATTTCCTTTTACATCTGCAACTACTCCAGGCATAGATAATACCTGTCTTACTGAGTCAGGCTTAGTAAATGATCCAGCAGCTAGCATTTTATACATATTATTATCTTTAGTTCCTATAACTTTATCTTGTTCTTTTTGAACTTTAGTTGATAAATTATTTAATGCATCAATTTTTTTCTTACCCCTTAACTTATTAATTGTAGGCATAAGTTTCTTTAAAATCTTATTCTTAAAACCCCTATCAACTGCAAAATCTTCTATTGAAATAGTGTTACCTCGCATGTAAGAATAATGAGAGCCTAAAGTTTTCCAAGCATTTATTACCTCAGTAAAATATGATGGGTGATCCTTAGCCAATAGTTTTAAAAGTTTATTTACTTCTTTTTTATTTAATTCTCTTGTGTAGTCTCTTAAAGATAAAGGAAGTTCAGCATTAATATAATACTGTCCTATAGTCATTTTCTTCCCACCCATTTTAAATGTATGGGTAAAAGGAATCTTAGCTTTCTTAGCTTCTTTTATATTTGAAAAGCTTTTATTTGTATCTCCTTCTATTAATGAAGCAGCGTGTAGTCCAAATAAATATTCTTGTGCTATACTAGGAACAATGCTATTATCTCCCGCTTTGAATAGTATTTTACTTGGCAACATATATTTAGCTTCTTCAACGGCATCTTTACTTACAGGAACATTTAATGACATTGTATCACCGTCAAAATCTGCGTTAAAACCTTTAACAATTAATGGGTTTAGCCTAATTGACTTTCCATCTGCTAGCCTAGGTTTAAAAGCTTGTACAGAGTGCTTATGTAAAGATGGGGCCCTATTAAGTATAACTGGCCTTTGTTCCATAACACTTGTTAAAGCATTTAATGCTAAATCTGTTTTATCTTCTACATTTTTTAAGGCTTCAGCTGCTTTCAAACCGCTTTCTTTTAAATGTCTTACAACAAAAGGCTTATAAATCTCTAATGCCATTTCTTTTGGAACACCTACTTCATCTAATCCTAGTGTAGGCTCAACAGTAATAGTACTTCGTGCACTTAAATCTTGTCGTTTTGACCACCCCTTTTCAAAAAGTATCCCAGTTTTCATTCTTCCTAACTCTTTTAATACACCTTGATACTTTTCTTTTCCGTAAGTAATTGGATCTATAAACCCTTGCATAGCTTTAACAGAATTATATAAATCATTTACAGAGTCTCTTTTGTCTACATCTTCTAAAGTTTTGTATACATTCTTTAATGAAGAATTTATCAAACCTATATCTCTGTAATGTTTATTCATATCACTAACCATGAGATCTCCAGAAGGTAGTGGATATATAGGTCTAAAAGCTGGGGGAAGAACTGGAACAAACTGCATAGTATAGGCTTCTTTAGGGTTCATTTTGAGTTCTTTTAAAGCTACCATGTTTCGTAAACGCCTATTTAATTTATTAACATTAGTTTGAGGAGCGTCTTTTAATTCTGCTTTTAATTCTTTTATACTTTTATTTACATTTATATCATCTAATGCTGCAATAATTGCTGTAGGGCCTGTTTTACCATCTAATTCTTTAGTACCTTTCATTATCTGTTTAAAAGATTCTGTGGTCAAATTTAAAGCTTTTATAATAGCATCTTCATACATAGGGTTAGGTATACGATCTACTAATTTAATGTGAGACCATTGTGTTCCCTTTGTACCTCCAGTTATAGTAGGATCAAATAAACCTCCTTTTCTAGAAGCTAGATTTTTACCTATAAGCATTGCCCCAGGATCAGATAACTCTCCGTTAGACATGTTTTTAACTTCCCTGTCAGTTAAGGGCATAATTCGTAATTCATTGCCCTTCTTATCTGTATTTACGCCCGCTGCATTTAAGTATGAAGTTATCTTATCAAAAATAAAGTTTCTTTGAGGTTTTATTGGAGGTAAACCAAGCTGAAGATTTCTCCAGTACTCCTCATTTTGCCTGCTTTTTAAAGATGTTATATCTCTTAAATTTGCCTTAGCTCCATGAGCTAAGTATGAATATGTATCTAATACTCCTATTCTTTGAGAACCTTTTCCAGTGGGTTGCTCGTCTACATCATATGTACCAAAACTGTGCTTACCTTCTTTTTTCTTTACAATATGCCTAAGCTTCATAAAGTATTGCTTACCTGTAAAGATTGGCTTTTCGAACTTATCTCCATCTTTACCATCTGTTAATACTTCATTTGCCGTTAATCCATGTTTCTTTAACTCTTTAAATACCTCATTAGACATATCTTTATCAGGGTCTTCAAAATTATTTACTATATAAGGCTTACCAGTTTTTTCAGCTATTTTACCAGCAGCAGTTTCTAAAATTTGCCCTACATTCATTCTACTAGGAACTCCATGTGGATTCAGCATTATTTCTAAAGGATTCCCTTCTTCATTATGAGGTGCCTCTGCATCTGGAATAATCTTTGTTACTATATATTTATTTCCATATCTGCCTGAAAGTTTATCGCCTTCTTTGAAGGGATGAGTACTTTTTACATATATGTCAATATTTCTTCCAACTTGTTTTACTTCAGTTACAACTCCACTTTCTTCTTCGTCCCAAACCAGTACTTTTTTCATATAAGGGCTAAATGTAAATTTATCTAATTTTTTTAGAGCTTTTTCACTGTCGTCCATCTCTTTTTCTACTAAAAATGCTGCAACAACATCTCCAGGCTGAACTGTTGACCCTTTTTTAACTAAACCTTTACTATCTAAAATAGATAAGTTGGTAATTACATTAGGGTACCACGCTTGAAACTTTTTAACATCAAATACTGAAGCTTTGGGACTGAAAAATACATTCATTCTATGTAACATGGTATGAGACATTTTTTCTGCTGCACTTTCTGTTATTACAGCTCCATCCTCATAGTTAAATCCTTTGTACGCCATATAACCAACAGATAAATTTTTACCTATAGCAAGCTTATCTTTGACTGAGTAATTATTTTCAGCAAGAACTGTTTTTGAATCTACTTTGTCTCCAACTTTAACTAAAGGGGTTGAATCTAAAAAACCGTCTTGATTTAAAGGAAAATTATTATATAACCCTCGCTTAATTTTCTTACCGTCAGAAGTTTTAATGTGGATATAATCTTTTGTAATCTTTTCAACTGTACCCTTTCTACTTTTACCGTCCGCATCTTTACCTAAAATAGGATTTAAATAGTTACCTATTAGTTGCTCATAAGTAGGTGCATTAGAAGTTGCTGTTGCCTCTCTTTGTGTTAGTACTAAAGGAGCTTCTTTATCGTCTAAAGCCAGTGCTTGCCCTATCATCCTTCCTGCAGTAGATGCTCTGTTTCCTTGAACATTCTGCATAAAAGGAACCATATTACTAGCAAATGAAAACATTGATTTTGGTGATCTAATGTAGTAGTCTACTTCAGAATTTTTTACTCTTAAAAGTTTTCCTTTTAATTGAACATTAACAATAGCATATCTTGGCTTAACCTTTTTATTTTTATATTCATACTGATCAGGAAAACCTATTTTACTTTCATAAAACTCTAAAGGAGATATAAATTTCATTTTATGTGTTTTAGGATCTATAACAGGAGTTGCCATCCCATCTTTACCTTTTTGAACTTCTGAAGCCATTCCTACAGTAACTCCAACTCTGCCCGATTCTGGAGTAGCTAGTGGGTCTAAAAACCCTAAATGTGTAGGTTGCATATCCCTAGTTTCCATAGTAATAGCATGCCTACTTTGTATACCGCCAGTTCCCATTGGAGATGTTTTTCTCCAGTCAGAAACTATTTGGGCAGGATTAGTTTGAGCAGGAGTAGCTGCTAAATCACCTACAGTAAAAAAGTCTTTAACTGGTTTAGTAAATGTAGCTGCCGGAACTATCTCCCTAACAGTGTCTCGTAATCCCATTGTCCTTTTAACCTTCTCTATAATAACTTCAGTATTTCTTTTAAAATGGTCTATTACTAAGTCATCTATAGTATGTAAATCTTTATATATTAAACTGTCTCTATCGTCAGGCTGGGTTTCTCCTTTATTAATATCTAAAAGTTTCTTTGCTGTAGCAAGTAAAGCATCTCCAGTAACAGCATTAAAACTCTTGCCTAAGGTTAGTTTAGTTGTCCCCTCATCAATACTTGTTCCTTTATCAGTAAAATACTCCTGTAAACCCTTAACAACTTCATCGTAATTATTAGGTTCTTTTCTAAATACTTTTGTGTAAATAGAAGTCATTTCTGACTCTTCTGTATTTAAAGCTCCCTTTTTATTTTTTAATAGTAGTTTAGAACCCCAAATTTTTTCCATTTCAACATCTGTAACACCAATAGTCTGTAGTAGAGTCCATAGCCTGTATTTTCTATTAGCCATTACAATATAAAATACTTCTGATACTGGATCTAACATCATTTTAAAATTTAAACCTTTAGCTAGATTAAATTCACTTTCTAGCTCTCCATTCTTTTTAACTCTGGAATATATACCAGGTTTTCTTCTTAACTGGTTTACTGTCTGATACTCATTACCATCAACAATAGTTGTAAATCTATTTGTAAGCTTAGGCAAGCTACCTATCTTTATGTTTTTCTTTTGATTTACTATTTTACCTGTTTCAGTATTAATTAATTTGATATCAGCATGTATGGGTGTCTGCCAACTACGTCTATTTAGTTTAGCGTCTTTTTGAGAAGGAAAGTCGTTACTATCTAGATTGTCCTTTATATAAACATTGGATATTTCAAGACGCCTATTTTTTGTTTCTATAGGAAAATAAGCTTCAATAGACTTTTTTATAGCGTCCTGTATACGCTTATTCTGCAGTTCGTGATTTAAAAGATTATCCATAATTTTATTTTATTTATTGGTATAAGAATAATGAGGTATATATATTACCTCAATTTGTTTTAATTTATTTTACACAACTAAATATAACCATGAGAACCTATGAAAGTCAAGTATATATCTATGAAATCAGACGAAGAGCAAGAAATAGCAAATGATGATATTTATTCAGTGCCCTCGAATGATTAATAATAATAAAAAATGTTAAATAAATCCACTGATTTATTTTATATACAGAAAGGGGTAGATTTTACCCTTTTCTTAACTTAAAAACCATACCATATAATTATGACAAATGAACAGTTAAGAGAAACTATTAAAAGGCTAGTTGATGATATCACTGATTTAACACTAGCAGTTTTAATAAAAGATGAAGAAAAAGAGAAAACAGGAGAAAGTAATGAAGAAATTCAAAATGAAACTACAGACCCTGCTCGGAACGAAGTATCGACTGAAAGCGTGTCCAGAGACGAATAGTTATTCGTGTTTTTTAGGAGACCAAAAAATAGACAGTCTAGATATTAATTTAAAGCTCAATTCCTTAGATATTCTACAAGAAATTTTAATTCATGTTAAACCTATGAATGATGAATTAAAAGCATTTGAAAAGACTATTAGACCTAAGGACTTTGAAAATATCGACGAACTTCAATATCTTTTAGAAAGAGTAGAAGTTAATGGAAACAAGAAACTAAAAAAAGATGAAGAAATATTAGAACTGCAAAAAAGACAGATGTCTTTATTTCCAGATCAATCATTTTAAAAAGGAAAATACTATGCAAAAGAAACTACACAACATAGAAAAACAGTTAAATAATAACTTTGTTGAAAGATCAGAAGAAATACATGGATTAACCATAGGCTTAATTTCAGGAAGCAATATCCTTTATTTAGGGCCTCCAGGGGTAGGTAAATCTTTGTTAGTTAATAGCTGGTCAAAACTAATAAGTAAAAGTAATTACTTTAGTTGGTTACTTACAGCGTACTCAACGCCAGAAGAACTGGCAGGACCCTATTCATTAAAGGGATTAGAAGAGGATAAGTTTGTAAGAAATACTGAAGGAAAGCTTCCAGAAGCAGATATCGCATTTATTGATGAGACTTGGAAAGGTAATTCAGGAGTACTGAACTTTCTATTGACTATTCTAAATGAAAGAATATTCTATAATGACGGAAAAGCACAAGAAATACCATTATTAACACTAGTAGGTGCATCAAATGAGCTTCCAGAGCAAGGGGACGGGCTTGAGGCAATGTTGGATCGATTTACCTTAAAATTTATGGTAAAACCTATTAAAGAAGCCTCTAATTTTTCTAAAATGCTTACAACAGATATGAATAATCTATCACCAGTAATTACTATAGAAGAATTACAGCAAATAAAAGCTGAGGTAGATAAAGTAGAACTTAATGATAATATCGTAGAAATCTTAACTAATCTTAAGAATAAACTAAGTGATTCAGGGTTAGCAGTTTCTGACAGAACTTACAAAAACTCTATTAAGTTACTAAAAGCCGAAGCTTATTACCATGAGCGTGGAGAGATAATAGAAGATGACTTAGATATCCTAAGACATGTTTTATGGTCGGACCCTGATGAAGAAAAGATAGTATACTCAGCTATATTAGACTTAATTAATCCAGAAAAGAATAAAATACTAGAGCTATTTGATGATGCACAAGAAATCTATGACTCAGTAATCAAACTGGATAGCAAAGACCCACAACGATTGAAGAAAGGTGTTGAAGTCGCCGTTAAGTTGAAGGAAGCTAAAAAGAAAATGCATGACTTCTATCTAAGCCTAAAAAATAAAGGTAAAGATACTAAAGAGGTTAAAAAGCTAGAAGCTAAGATAGATGAATACCTAACAGAGGTTTATAATGAAGCTTGTGGCGTAAACTTTACATAAGGAGTACACATGAAGTCACTATCTAAAAAAGCTAGGAGTATCTTAAAAAAGATAAAGACAGAGAAGTATACAATCAAATATGATAATTTTGATTTACATACATTCAAAGAACTTTTATTAAAAAATCCTAAGATAGCTTCTACATATATGGAGGGTACTAATAACTATCCTCCTTTTGAGTATCTGCATCAAGATGTTTTTGATAGCTTATACAAATATGAGCCTCAGAAGATAGACGAGGGTGACATAGATTATGACCACTTATTAAATAGCCAAGTGATGGATGCAGTCATAGAGAGCCCTCAATACAAAGAGTTGAGGGGTATGACTAGGTTAGATAAAATCAATGCTGCAGTTGGTACAGAAATAGTCGGAGATAAAGTAAAAGAGCTTGTAGAAGAATTACAAGACAAATATGAATCTCTTATGGACGATTTGAACCAAGCAGCAGAAAATGTGGCACAAGCACAAGACAATGCAGATGGAGACGAAGAAGAGGGTGAGGAAGGACAAGGAAAAAGCCAAGCTGCTATAGAACTAGAGAAAGCACAGGCTGAATTAGAGAAAGCTAAAAAAGAGCTTAGCAATGTTGTTCAGAAAAAAGAAAAACGAAGTATTGGAAGAATGCTAGATATGGCAATAGACGAAACACATAAAACTTCTGACTTAATTACCAACTGGGGAATTGAACAAGATCCAAACTTTAAACGTGGCGGCTATCAAGAAAAAATGAAGCTATTGGATAAAATTAAAAATTCAAGCAAACTAAAAGAGATCGCAGCGTTAATGGGAAGATATAGAAAGTTGGCAATGAGCACATTTAAAAATAAAGTTGCTAAGGGTATTAACAGTATTTATGATATTGAGTTGGGTAAGGATTTAGGAAAACTAATTCCTACCGAAATATCAAATCTAACCAACCCTATTCTAAGAAAAACTTTTCACAAAAAATTTGTGGAAAATAACTTACTACAATATAAGTATATAGGAAAAGAGAAAAAGGCTAAAGGCCCTATTGTTGTATGTATTGACAGTAGTGGTAGTATGCATGGTGCCCCTGAAGTTTGGGCAAAAAGTGTAGCTATGGGTCTTCTTGAAATAGCTAAAGCTGAACACAGAAGTTTACATGTGATACATTTTGATGCATCTAATAAACATCACTTACATACTAACTCATTTCTTAAAAAAGAAGCTTATGATGTAAAAGAAGTTATTGACATGGCTGAGTTTTTTGCTAGCGGAGGTACACTATTTGAACCTCCATTAGAATTAGCAAAAGATAAAATTAATGACGATAAAGAGTTTACAAAAGCAGACATTGTATTTATCACAGACGGTAACTCTACTATTACAAACGACTGGTTAAAAGATTTTAAGTCTTGGAAAAAGAGTAAAAATGTAACTATTCACTCTATACTAGTAGATGTAACTTACCATACTGATTGCTCTGTAAATTTATTCTCAGATAAAGTTACTAAACTTGCGTCTATAAGAAAGGGTAGCGATGCTGATAAAGTAGCAGAAATCGTATTTGCTGCCGTATAAAACTCACAGTTATAGTCGACCTAAATCGAATCGAATAAACTCGTTTTAGAAAAATGAAACGTTTTTCAGGAATTATAATAAAGACCGTCTTTAATGGGACGGTTCACGAATTGTGGAACCTCGGATGATCATAGCAGATGATCCCTCGAGGCTCACAGTAAGTATAACTGTATAGGAGAAGTAATGAATTTCTACGATATTATTTTTACAACTAAAGAAACAGTTACTGACATACTAAAAAATAGGGATGATAATTATTTGTCATATCCAATAAGTAAAAAGAGTGGTAAAAAAAGGTGGCTTGACGCACCTAGAGATGAACTAAAAGCAATACAAACAAGTATACTGTATAACTTTCTATATAAATTTAAGGCACATGATTGTGCTGTAGGTTTTGTATCGGGCATGGGAGTGCCCGATGGAGCAGAAAGGCACTTGGGACAACAGGCTATACTGTGTATGGATATATCTAATTTTTTCAACTCAGTAAAATCAGCCAATCTTTACAAACTTATTTTTCACCTATTTAATAGGTATAAGAATTTTGAGAAAGACTTTGTTTTTGATAAAAAGGATTTACAAAATTTTATTAATTTAGTAACACACAAAGGGCAGCTTCCACAGGGAGCACCCACCTCTCCGGCTTTAGCTAATCTATATTGCATGCAAATGGATACAGATATTGCTACTATCGCTGAATTAAATAACCTCATCTACACAAGATATGCAGATGATCTTACATTCAGCCATCCGGATAAAAAACACAGAATGGGGACGTATATAAGTGAAGTAACAAATATTGTTAGTCAATACGGACTCAAAATAAATAAAAAGAAGACAAGAATAAGAAAACCTAATCAACGAATGTCTGTTACAGGCGTCGTTATTAACCAAAAGCTCAGTGTTCCAAAATGGAAATGGAGGAATTTTAGAGCTAAATTACATAATATTCTAAAAGAAAACCAAAAGGTATCTTTAGAAGACTATCAACAAATGAGAGGATATTGCGAATGGATAAAAAGCTTACATCCCAAAAGGGGCAATCAATTTTTGACACAGCTTGGGAAAATGACGCTAAAGAGCTAATTGCTATTAGCGATAAGTTGCCAAGAATGAAAGCTATATCTTGCTACCTTCCATTTGGTTGGGTAGAAACTAGTTCAAAAATGTTTATGTTTAGTGAATTTACAGACTCAAATAATTTAGGATTATTATTAAATAAAAAGAATAAATTAAGAGCAGGGTTTATGACACTTGGTGTAAGTAAGCATTCAGGAAAGATATATTTAGAATTAGAACAATCTTTTCCTGCGACATTTGAACCACAGATGATTACCAAACAAACTAACTTTAATTATAGATGGACTAATAAGGAAGTGACCATTACCCGAAAGTTAGGAACAACCAACAAGAAAAGTATTAAAAAGCAAATAATGCTTTTGTTGAAAGAATGTAAGAGGTTTTTATTTATGTATTGTCAAGCTGATATTAAACTAAAATAAACCATACAATACACATGGAAAAGCTAGGTAAAACTTTAGGCATGATAGCAATTATAGCTATTGCTAAAGTAGCAGTAATATTGGCAACACAAGAACTTGAAACATTAACAAGTAAGAAACCTAGCAAAACGGGAATATAACGGAGACACAAATGAATCATTTCAAAATTCAATTGGAAACAGGAAAGAAGAAAAGCTCAGGAAGAACTTTATATGTTCGTGCTAACGATATAATGGACGCCTTGACAATCAGTAAAAAGATACGAGGAGCAAATATGGTCAGTATTAATCCGATTACATATAAAGAGTATATGAGCGGGGTGGACAAAAAGTATGATCACCGGCATACCGACGTGTATTAACCATGAAAAACAATGCCACGTATATTTACGACTAATTCAAAAACTATACTATCTTTAGATTTTGATAGATTTACGACCTGCGATCAGATATGTGACTATTGTTACGTGGGTCAACTTGAAAAAATTTATAAGGCTTACAAGCCTAAGATAGAAAGAAATGAACAATTGGCAACAGAAAACCCAAAACAGTTTGCATTAGAATTAAATGCAGAATACAGAAAACTTAGAAAAAGCAAATCAAAGTTATTTCAAAGGTTGGACAAACTTCCAGTACGAATATATGGCAGTGGAGATTTTAAACCGCACCATTTGAAATTTCTAAAGGAATTGGACTTTAAGTTTTACTTAATCTCTAAAAACTTAACACAAAGACATATGACTATGTTCATCGACCCTCTACTTAAGTTAGATAACCTAACTAAAATAATAATGAGTTTTGATAATCAGAATATGAACACGTATGATAATGTTAAAGAATACTTTGGCCAAGACAAGATTGGATTCGCATTCACTGGGATGGCGGATACCTTTAATGCAATAAAAGCCGAAGGTAAATATAAATTTACAATATTCTTCAATATATCAAACAAGCGCATAGAGCAAGAAAAATCTAGACTTATTAAAGAACAGTGTCCCTGTGATAGCAAAGCACTGGCACACGCTAAGTCATGCAGTTATTGTAATAAGTGTTGGAGAAGTTCAGTTACAAAACCAAAGGACTGGAATTACAATTATGTCTAATAAAAAAGAAATAACAGAAAGAGATACCGATTTCAAATCGAGGCGCGAAGCATTTCAGTATATTGAGTATATGTTTACAAAAGCTAAGGAATCAAATGAAAAATTTGAGATATTAGCTGCGAAAACATATGCTCAGCATACTCGACGTTGCCTGAGACACTTGAAGAACGCGATCTCGAAATTTAGAGACCTTTCCATTAAAGAGGAAAAAGAGCTTTAAATTAATATCTATAGTATCATCTGAATATAGCGAGCAATCGTTTTCAGGACAGTATCGCTACGATACTGGGGATTACTTAGTAAAGGTATATTACGTTTACGCGTTCAGAGAATCCGCGCTCTCTACAGCTGTTCATACTTTTTCGGCTACCTCAGAACAAAGGTGTTCTTCGGTCCCAAAAAAGTAACGAAAGCTTCGAGAGAACGAATTTCTTTAGCGTAACCATAATCCGCAACGAGCCTTCCAGGCGACTAGACGGATTATTGTATAGATTTATGTTGGTAGAGGGCTAAACGGCTCGCAGATTTTGCGAACCAAGAATGATTCGTTCTTAAAGATTTTACCCTTTTAAATAGTGTTTCACTATCAGGCAAGAGAAGTCTCCAGAATTCAGCCGGCACTTCGCTTCACCAAGTTAGGTAGAACGTTCTACCTACTCGAAGGTGACGAGTACCGTTCTGAAGTTCTCTCGACTTCCAGATCTGATAGCAAAACACTAGCACGAGTGAGTTGCTTACCAGTCAAGGTAAGGAAAGACTTCAGTACAGTCTTCGAAGAAGAGAAAGGAAGCCAAGGCTTCCGATCGACACGTAGCTACGCAAGCCGGAGCTGCAATGAATCTTAGAATACTAAGACCTGAACTCAGTTCTCTGACGAGACCTGAAACGGGATGACGGTATAAGTTGCGCCGTGGCGACTATCGCTACAGCTGCAAGCTTAGCACCTCGGGCCGCACCGCTCGAGGGGCAGAAGCTTAAGATCCGAACTACGGGTGAAGTGCGTCCGCACTGTATCCAAACCCAAGAACTTACAACAAGTTAACAATTGATGCAAGGATTATCTTGCCTCAGGACCATCGCGCACGTCGGAGCTCTTCGGAATTCTCCGAAGGGGCCGGAAGTACTGCAGCATGTGCACAGGCGTCGACCGCCGGTGACATCCAGGTGATCAGGATCCGCCGCGCAGCGGAGTCCAGATGGCAAGGGGTCAACCGTGGAATGCATCCCTTAGCAGGTTCGAAAGGACCCATGGGACAGCTAGCGCTGCCTGGCCAGCGGGCTGGTCCGTACAGATCATGATCGTTAACGAGACAGACACAGACTCACACTGTGCGAGCCGTACAAACTTTTAACCGAAAGCATACATATAAAGCTAACTGAGACCTTGACGGGCCAGTTTGATCTTTAAGTATGCTTTTGGTTTTTTTTACATTAAAAATTTATGAATAGTTGATATTACATATATTAATACTTATATTAAAGTATGGACATTAAACAATGTACAAAATGTGAGTTAATACTCACTTTAGCAGAATTCCCGATACACAAAGGCAGCAAAGATGGCACCCGAAATATGTGTGTAAAATGTAATAAATCTTATGCTAAAAACTACTATAAAAAAAATAAAGATAGTATTTTGCAAAAGACAAAAGCATATAGGAATGCTAATAAAGAAATAATTCAACAGAAGGATAAAGAAAGAAAACGCTTATTAAAAAATGATCCTAAAAAGTATGCAGATCATAAAAAGAAATACAATAAGTGGTATAACAATAGACTAAAAACTGACCCTTCTTTTAAGTTAAGAATTTATATGAGAAACAGAATTAAAAGTGCATTAAAAAATGATTCAGCAATAAAATCAGATAAAACAATGAGTTTATTAGGGTGTGATTTAAGCACGCTTAAAAAGCACATATCGGATAAGTTTGAAAAAAATATGGAATGGAGTAATTTTGGTAAATGGCATGTTGACCATATAATACCGTTGGCAGCATTTGATCTAGAAGAAACAGAGCACCAGAAAGTAGCCTTTCATTACACAAATTTACAGCCTCTTTGGGCAGAAGATAACTTAAAAAAAGCAGATGCTGTACCTAATAATTTTAATCTAGAAACATATGTAAAAACAACCATAAAGAGATTATATGAAAAATAAACAAAAGAAAAAACTATTTTGTTGGTGTGACTTTTTAGTTCCCACAGGGTTTGGAAATGTAGCTAAAAACCTTTTAGATACTATGCATGAAGAATACGATGTATCAATACTTGGAATTAATTATCATGGTGATGAAAGATATGATACAGATAAATATTTTGTGTACCCTATTTCTAGAGATGATATGTTAGGGACAAGAAAAATTAAAAAGTTAATACAAAGAGAAAAACCTGATTTAATATTTTTATTTCAAGATATATTTCACATATCAGAAATTATTAAAAAAATTAAACAAGAGTGGGCTCCAGAGGCTAAAGTAGTTTCTTACTTTCCAATAGACGGTGCACCAGTTTCTTTTGCTTGGGGAGACTTATTTACTTACTCAGACGCCATAGTAGAATATAGTGACTGGGCTATAGAAGTAACAAAGCAAATGAAAAACTTTTCTATGCCAGATAAAAAATTATGGAAATTATATCATGGCGTAAATCAAAGGACTTTTTATCCACATAGTAAAGGAAAAATTGATGAGCTTAGACAATCTTTTGGATGGGACAATAAATTTGTAGTAACAAATATAAATAGATTCCAACCAAGAAAATTTATACCTGGAACAGCAAGAGCTTTTAGTATGTTTGCTAAGGGATGGAAAGAAAATGAAGATGGATTTAGAATGCCTATAGACAGAGAGTGGTGTGATTTAACTAGATCTAAAAATTTAACAACACATGGAACACCTAAAGACGATGTATTTTTATATTTACATTGTATGCCAAAAGAGTTTTCTATGGGCCCTGGTAATGCAAACTTACTACAAAACCACTTATTAAATGCTGGTTTTGAGGATTCTGATGTGAATAGGATTTTAGGTGTAAATGCAAGAAACATTTATGCTGGTGAAGTAAGTGAAAGTGAATTAAATGATATTTACAATGCTTCTAATATAAATATAAGTTCTACACTAGGAGAGGGATGTGGCTTAAGTTTAATTGAGTCTGCAGCAACCGGTACTCCGAGTATTGCTCCTTTTAATAGTGCGGTTCCAGAAATGTTAGGAGATACAGGCCATTTAATCCCAAATAATACTGTAATTAATCAAGCCCTTGATAATGGACATTTACGTCCAGTAGTCGATATGGCAGCTATGGCTGATGCTTTAGAAATAGAGTACCAAAAGTGGAAAAAAGAGGGCAAAGGCTCTAAAATTATTGATATAAGCTGTATTGAACGTGTCAATGATAAGTTCCAGTGGGAAGATAAAAGAGAGCTTTTAAAAGATATTTTTGCTAAAACATTAGAGGGTACAGTGAACGACTAATGAATAATATCATGCTAACCTTTGTTTTATGTTTTGCTGTAAACATTGTAATATGGTTTCAGCTTAATGGTCAATTAGTGTGGGACTGGTTTAAAAATAATAATTTAATACTTTGCCTATTAGGAATTCCCATAAGCTACATGCTTATATTAGTAACAAAATATGGGTATTTAGGGTTTGGAAATTTGTGGAGTGTTAGGTTTGTAGCTTTTTCAGTTAGTATGATAACCTTTACTTTTTTTACATGGTTGTTTTTAGGAGAGACGGTAACAATTAAAAATGCCGTCTCTCTAGCACTTTGTTTTGTTTTAATTGCAATACAGTTTGTTTAAACGTCACTTTCGTCTCTATACCATACAGTAATCATAGCTCTTCCAGCTTTATCATAAGTAAATTCATCTCTTATGACATCGCAAAAACTGTTATTTAATACAGCTTCATATAGGGCTTTGTCACCCTCATCATCTAAACAAAATTTTTTTACTATAACTTTACCGTCTAAATAGTCCATATTATCTCTCCTTGTAAACGTTAAATGCTAATACAATCCTCTTCTTCTCTCCAGAATAAGGAGAAACTTCATGATACATATAAGAAGGGAATATAATAATTTTATTATTTGTAGGTGTAATATCTATTGAGTTTTCATCCCCTTCTTGCACCATATAAGGATTTAAAAGGGGTCTAAATTCGCCTCCAAATTCTTTTCCTGCGTCTCCTCCATCTATATAAAAACATCCAGAAAGAAAAGTAGTATTAGTTAATGAAGAGTGATTGTGATACATATGCCAATCGCCCTTTTCCATTACTTGATAAAATGCTTGTATACCGATATCAAAAGATTCAGATCCAAACGAAAGTTCTGTTAACCAGTTGTAATATTTTTGAACTTCACTATAGATAACATCTTCAATTTCTTTTATAAAGGGATTATTTAATTTAAATAAATCAGTTTCGAAATAAGAGGATCTTCCCTTTCTAAGTCCACCAGATTTATATGGGCTGGGCTTTTTCTTTAGTTCTTTATACTCATTTAATATAAAGTCTCTTAAACCTTTCTCATCAGCTGAACTCCTATCTACAATATTCTCATAGATAGGAGTGCAGTTTACTAAAAGTTTTTGGTCGTTTACTTTATAATTAATCATTACCAGAAGATGATTCTGCGTCTGGATCTTGTTTTAATTCTATCCAAGCAGTTAAATCTTCTGCAACTTTTTGAAACTCTTCAGAATCTACTAAAACTCTTAAAATCTCGCCAGTCGTTTTATGCTTATACACTTTATATGTACCATATTTTTCCATTATACTTCTCCTCTGGTTTGGCCTTTTGTTTTTTCACCCTTTAACTTAATTTTATCTCCCTCTCTTTTGCCCATTTCTTTTTGATTTGGGGCTTTTTCTAGTACTGGCATTTCAGCACTTATCTGGGCTTGTGCTGCATCTGCTTGTTGCTGTTCCATCTGTAACAACTGTATTCGCTCTAATACTAGTCCGTAAGTAACGGGCGCTTTCTTCATTAAACTTCTTAAACTCTTTTCTTGACTTACCGGATCCATAGCAAATATTTCATAAGCATATTTTTCAATTAGTTTAACAGGATCTTCAGGTATACCCTGATTTTCTCTTATTAATTCTTGTTGAAATATCTCAGCTTTTAATTTAAAGCTTTCATCTTCAGCTGCTTTTTGTGCTCTAATATTATACTTTCCTAATATAACAGAAGCTCTACCCTGTGCTTCAGCATCTTTTTCGGCTTGTATAATTGCTTCATCCATCATATTAGTTTTAGTTCTAGTAATAGCTTCTGACTCTTCTTCATAGCTATAACCAAACTCATCTAATAATCTAGCGTCACTTATTTTACCCATTGAATTAAGATTAACTGCAAGTTGTTTTGCTTGAGCATCATCTGACATTTTAAATTTAGAAAATTTTAAAGTCACTTTAGGGTAACTTAATAATGACTGCAGCTTTCCAACAACAAAATGATTTAAAAAATCTGTTAAAAACTGTCTATACGTTAAAAAATGGTTCTCTACAATTCTTAAGGATATGCTAGAACCAGTCCAAGAAGCTCCACCTTTAATAAACTCTAAAGGAACTCCCATACTATTAATAATAGACTCTTCAACGAATCTCATTTCAGGTGTAAGTAGCATAGCTCTAGCGTTGCCACCTAATTCCTGATAACCTATTGGTATTGGAAAAACACCTATATGATTTGGATCTCTTCTCCACTTTTTAATTTGAGACTCCATGTTTGATTTCCATTTACCTAAATTCATTTGTGTATATGGATCTAATGTAGTTGTATTTGCAGGGTAAATAGCTTTTTTAGGCACTATGTGCTCATTAGATATAGCTTCATTACCTCTTTTTAATGTTTGTAAATAATAAATCTCTTTTAAAGCAGGTAATATAAGTGGTTTACCCCATCCCATATCATCTTCTGCTAATGTAGGTCTTTTAAAATGAAATAGATTTTTTTCATCTAAAACAATTTTCTTTTTCTTTTTTAAAGACTCTAAAAAGACTAGTGGCATGTCTTTTAGTATTGCTTTATTTCCTGATACTATACCACTTTTAATTTTTGCAGGAATTGTATAATAATAAATAGATGTACCAGTTATTGGGTTATAATCAATATCAATATTTTCTGGTGCCCATCTTAAAAATTTTAAATTATCTACAGTTTTTATAGGCTCATCATGTATCTTAACTTGTACTTCGCTCATACCCTTAGGCTCTTTAGCAAAGAACTGAAAGTTTTTTACTTTGATGTCTACGTCTTCTATTGGAAGCATATCTCCACCTGGAAACTTTACAAACCTTTTACTTTTTAACATAGTAGAAACAAAAGCATTACCATAAGTATAGTAATCTAATCCTACTTCAATTAAAAAGCTTTTTATATTTAGTTTTTCATGAAGTGCTTTATCATATAACTCTTTTGTAGCCTTATCAACTGTGCTGTCATATAAGATATCTGTTATAGGATATTCTGTTAATTTTGTTACAACGTTTCTTAAAAACCCGTTAGTATAGAAAAAAGACCTACAAAACTTAAATAGTGTCTTTATATTTTTTGGCAGATAATTGTTCGCTAAATCGAAAAAAGGATTCGGATATTTAGATCCCGACAATCCAACCATATCTGTATCAGTGATTGGTTTTACTGGCATAGTATTTTACCCCCTATTTTAAATAGTGTTCTATTTTTAAGTATTTTAAGGCCTGTATTCCGATATCATCTTCTTTTAAAGGAAAAGGGCCAGACTTGGCTCTTTCTTTGACCTGTCCAATAAGTGGGTTTTCTATTCCAGATTTAGGAGGAAAAAATCTGCATCCATCATCAACAAAGATAGCTTTGATATACTCTTGTATCTCGTTAGAAAATTCCACTTTGGGGTGTATCTTTTTCATGATAGTTACAGCTTTCCAAATAAACTCGGGAGTAGATCCTTCCATTACATAGACATTTGGATCAATTCCATTTAAAACTAGGACAATATTCTCAAATACATCCATATCTTCAAAAGCAGATCTATTATTATAAATTACTTTTAAAGCTAGTGCTGTTTGCTTATCCATATCAGATAAGTCTGGATACAGCATATCCAGTGTTTCTGGTTCTACAACTTCTTCTTTTCTCAGTAAGATTGAAAGTTCCATTATTTTGTTGGGAACCTTTTATCTAAATAACGTTTTGTTCCACCATAAGTTGCTAAAGTAACTGCTGTCCCTGGGATAGTTTTCATCCACTTATACTGAATCCCTTTATATAATTTAGGGAATAGTGACGGACTTTTTAAAACAGACTTAGGTGTTAAAGGTTTACCTGTCTTTTTCTTTAGCTCCCTAGCGTACTCAGATTGAGCAGCTGTAGTCATTGTATCTAAAGGAAAAACAGTACCAGTACTAACTGCTCCTGCAGTTAATCCCGCTGCAATATCCTTTCTACCCTCAGTCCAAAACTGATTCTTTTTCTTTCTAGCGACTTTATTAAATATGTGAGCTGCTTTATCCACGTTTTAGTCCTCCTCTTCTAATTGTGCGTCCACTAAACAACCTCTTGCTACTGCAGTTAAAGGCTCCTCAGCATGACGAATACTACTAATTTCTAATGGAAATTGTTTTTGTTGAAACTGTTCTTTAAATACTTCTACGAAACCATTTACCATAGAAGTTCCCCCACCTACTACAATTGGAACTGCATTGGGGAAGTTTGGCATATCCTCAGATTCAAATTGTTTAGCTATATTAGCCATTAAGTATCTAATTAACACTTCATAGTAAGTTTTAACTGCTTGCTGCTCTCTAGATCTTTCTTCTGTTGAAGCAGGGTCTATAGTATAGTCTCCGCCTTCCTTAATATATTGTGCTTTAGCAGGCTGTATACCGCAATCTCTACTTACATTCTCATCAATCCAGTCTCCTCCTTTAGCAACACTAAACTGTAAAGCTGACATACCTGCATACATAATAGCAATATTACACATACCAGCGCCCATAGAAATAGCTATGCCTGTTAGACCGTCATCAGCTAAACCAGCTAAACCTAAAGCAACAGCCTCGTTAATAGGTCTTGCTTCAAAACCTAGACTTTCTATAATATCTTTTAATACATCTTGATGATACTCAACTTCTCTTTCTTGATCAATAGGTTTTCCTGGAACACAATAAACAACTTTCTCTGCTCCACCATCATTATTAGGTTTTCCTAAAAGTTCTTGCATAATTACTTTTAATACGGGAAAAGCATGCTGTTCTGTAGGGTTTAACAGCCCTTTAGACATAGGTCTTTTTAGCTCTGCATTTCCAAATACTTGAGCGTATTCAAAAGCCTTTCTACCTACAATGTGTAATTGATTATCTATCTCTACAAAAGGAACTTTCAGTAATTTTAACTGTTTAGTTGTTGTTGTGCTTTTATCTATTGTTAAAAAGGAGTTACGTTGTAACTTAATACCCTTTTCAGCTGCACATACAAAATTACCTGTTCCACAATCTAAACCTTTCATATTTATCCTCTGATTTTCTTTAATTTTTCTTTCAATTTATCTTGATCAACCTTTGATGAAACTTCTTCTGAAGGAAGTTCAACTTTATTCGTTTGAGCATGTTTCCATGAACCTGATAGTTTATCTTCTTCAATAGCTACTTCAGAAACTCCACCTTTCTTTTTATTTGATACACTATCTATCGAAACTTCAGATGACTTTTCAATTATCTGAGGCTTTGATTCTACTACAACAGTTTGTGGTGAGTTAGGGACACCAACCTGTTTTTTATAGTATACCCAAATATAAATAGCCATTAAAACTAAAAAACCAACAAATTCCCAATGGTAGCTTGCTGGAGGTGGCGCAGTATAATAAGTATTTAACGGTATCTGTATTGTAGTGTCTGGATGAACCATATCTGGGTTTACTCCTATTTTATCCTCGTTAAATGCGTATAAATCTGCCCATGTTTTATTATGCTTTTCTGCAATATTGCTTAAACTTTCACCTTTTTTAATAGTGTAGTTTTTAGCCTCTATATTTAAAGTAGCTTGACTACTCACTATATTAAGTTGATTACTTCTCTTCTAACAGGAACTGGTAAAGAAGCTAATACTTCTACACCTTCTTCACTTTTTAGTTCACTTATAACATCATTACCTACTATAGCAGTAAGGTCAGCTTCATCTAAAGAATTTAAATTATCCGTAGTAATAAAAGTCCCATCAATATCCATTCCTGCTTTTTTAACCATAGCAAGAGTTGAAACTAGTGGATCTTCAATGCCGTGACCGTAGTTACGTACTAAATCGAACTCTTTATCAATATTATTTAAAGCCTCAGCAACCTTTGTAGGTGGCAAATCTTGATGCTTTGCATATAAGTCATCATAAATTTTTACATTTTCATCATTATCTTTTACATAAGTTTTTCTAATTTCAATATGGTCTTGAAATGACGAGTTATATTCTGAACGATTTAATGAAGCATACTTATCCAAAGTAGAGTCATTTAAATCAACACTGTGGACTTTAGCAGCTTTTTCTGTATTTAATACAAATTCCAGTTTCTTTGTTAAATCCATTTTATTATGATGAGTCTGAAAGTATGCTGATGCTTTCTTGACTAAAGAAGCGCTATCCAGTGGATACTTTTCTTCTTCTCCCCAAGCATAAGTTGATTCAGATTTAGAAGAGCATTTTACTACATAATCTAACTCATTTATATCTTCAGTGTTTAGTCTATTATCGACGTATACATTCGATTTATATTCTTCTAGATTTTCTGGTATATCTAGTTCATAGTCACTGGCAGCTTTTGTTAAATTTGCTCCAGCTATTTTTAATACTTCTTCTGGCATAGAATCTTTTTTATCAGATAAAAATGCTAAATTAAGCTCTACTAAGTCTTTTGAGTACATAGCAAACTTATTTACACCACCCATTGAACTGTTCCATAAGATTAATCCAAACTTTCTATCTGGCATATCTTGTTGCTCTTCAAACGAAGGAACATAGGCTGTTTTAGCGTCATCCGATAAATCATTAACTAATGTAGCAAGCTTTTCTACATCATTTAACACATGATCTACGACATCTAAATTCATTGATGCGATTTTTTTCATTATTTTTTCCCCTAACTTTGTTTAAATTGGTCTACAAAATTACCTAAAACAGTTCCAGGACAGTTCTCTTTTCCGAAATCTTTATGTCCATAAACCTCTTGTTTAGATATAGACAAATTTTCTCTAGAAAGCAAATCATTAATTAATTTGCCACAACTCATTACCTGTGCTTCTGTAGGCTCTTTATCTTTCCCTTCGTAAGTTGGACCATCAAAATCTCCTAATACTAGAACTCCTATTGCAGAAGTATTTTTCCCCTTACAGTGCCACACAGTGTGACTAAGGTTATTTAATTGAAAAACATTACCTTCTCCATCAATACCAAAGTGATAGCAAATATGAGGAGCCCCATTAGGACTAATATGGTTCTGCTTTCCTGGCTTAATATGGTAATTGTTTATGCCTTCTAAAGTGGAGTTTTTATATGAAGTTAGACTTTGATGTACAACTATTTTATTAATGCTAGTAAGAGCTCTCTTGCTCCAAGTTCTAGACTCATGCCAAGGGAGCGTCTTACTAATATCGGTAATAGTGAAGGGCTTCTCTACTACCTGTGGTTCTTCTACTTTCTTTTTAGAAGAAAATGCTTTTAATATTACTTCTAACAAACTTCAAATTACATTTATAAGTTTCATGTTATTTTTCCTATTTTAAATTGGCAGGGGTGGTAGGAATCGAACCCACGCACTCCGCTTTGGACACGGAGGGGAACGGTTTTGAAGACCGATTGCCACCCACCTGGCACCTCACCCCTATATTATTAATATATTCCTTTGCGGCCTCTTGGGCTGCGTTCAAGGAGGTCGAGGGCTTATCTAAAATATGTGTCCTTTTGTTAATGTGATCATTTACCTGTACAGAATAATTAGTTGTGCCATATATTGGATCGATGTTCACTGAATATTTTTCCATTAGTTATTTAATGACTCTTTTAATTCGTTCTGTAAAACTGCTCCCATAAGAGTATACATTATACTCCTAAACCACTCTTGCTGATAAAAAGGTTTAACTAAACCATCTTTATACTCATAAGTGGCTATTATTGAGTCTTGAACAGCAAGTAATGAGTCCTGTTCAACTGTAATTAAATATAGACGTTCTTTCTCTAATACGCAAGAATTCATTTTTAACAATAAATTGTCAAATTCTTGAGGAGTAAAAACAATAGTTGAATCAGGTTGAACTGTTTGACTAAAGTTAAAGCTTGTCAAGCAGATCATTAAAGTGATCAACTTTGTCTTTTGGAACCATATTTTTAATTTCTTTCTCAATGTTTTTTAGCTCTTTTTTAGTTGTTTTATCTTTTACTTCTTTTACTTTCTTCTGTAGTCTTTCTCTTTCTACATTTAGCTTTTTAATTTTAGCTCTTGCTTTTTTTATTTCTGCGCTATCTGATTTTGTAAATTTACAAAAAACATAAGCTACAATAAAATAATTTAGAAAGTAAGCTATTTTTTTTAACCAGTAATCCATAGTTATTTTTTAGTTTCTTCTGCAATAAGTCCTTGAAGTAATTCAATTTGACCTCGGCAGTAATCATGAGCTTCTTTTGCCTTGTTAATTTCGTCTCTTATAGCACCTATTTGTTCATTATACTGCTGAACCTGTGCTATACGAGCTTGATTTTCTTTTAACAAGCCATCTAATTTATCTTGTAAACTAGGTTTTGTCTCTTCTTTTTTCGCCATTTTTATCTCTTGGTTTTTAGATTAAAAGTATTATTTTAACTTATACTTAAATATAAGTATTTTCAAACTGTAAATCAAACCTTTTTTATCTACGGTACTCTTATAGAATATTTAACTTTTCCTATAGTTATATCCATTGTTCTGGTTTTACTATTATATGCAATGCTAGCAACATTACTTAAATGACTATTTCCAGTCGCTCC
>CEUT01049931.1_pt1 | contig 29180 bp, 11 predicted proteins | sample 531401 | NCBI WGS metagenome assembly CEUT01 (sample SAMEA2622821, study PRJEB7988) | marine metagenome | biome: marine biome (ENVO:00000447); feature: surface water layer (ENVO:00002042); material: "saline water (ENVO:00002010), including plankton (ENVO:xxxxxxxx)" | depth 5 m | reverse complement strand
CCACTAGTATGCTCTGCCATCACCGTTCTGGTGCTGGTTACATCACCAAGGTGGAAGATAGCATCATTTAATGTAGAAGTTGTGGAGTTGACTGTAGTAGTCGTACCATCAACTTGAAGGTTACCTTTTACGATTACAGTACCTTCATTGCTCAATCCATCGGGATATGGATCAAGGTAAAGAGTATCTCCACTACCTGGTACAGTAGAAATGATATTATCATCAATTCTTACATTATCAAAGTTTGCTGCACCATTTACTGTTAAGTCAGTCTGCCAAACCCAACGAGCACCAGTTACTTGTACCGAATCGGTACCATTTTCATCATACTCGATTTTGGCATTTTTATCATCGCCAAAAGTCAGAAAAGTATCATCTGGAATAACAACTTCTCCAGATCCATGTGGATCGAGAACGATGTCTCCATCAGTATCTGTAGATGAAATAGTATTAGCATCTATTCTTAAGTTGTCAACGTTCCATTGATCAACCTTAAGTGATTCTGCACCACCCAGTCCAGAGTTGGTTGCAGGTGCCATAATGGCAACAACACCTCTATCTTGGTTTCTGCTGTTGTGGGATGCCGCTGGAATATTACCAGGGGTATGCTCCATCATGGAGGTGTAGTAATAACCACCAACTGGATTCGCATTAGTTCCATCGTCACCGAGGAACACTCTGTCCTTATATTGGTTTACTCCTCCGTAACTACCAATACCGGTTACGTATCCAAGTTCACCCCATGCAAGAGTTGCGGGTTTGTTAGTACCTGAGGATCTTTTGATCCTAATAATACTTGCCATGTCAGAAATTTCCTCCGTTGATGTCTAAATTCTGCGTTGCGCCTGGCGTCAGGGTAAGTGTTGCTTCCCATTTTCTAATGCTGCTGTTGTAAACAAGCACCATACCATTTTGCAAGTTAGAAGCACTAACATCACTGAGTTCCGCCAAAGAGAGACCCTGGGCACCCGCAAGTGAAGATATAACTTTTACTGCTGGTTGTTGACCTACTCTGACTTTAATTTCAGCCATTTATAATGTACAGATCAGGATGTAAATATATTTATATTCCTTCAAGTCCCAATCCAGAAACAACTTCTTGTTGCTTCAAATAGAGTTTTGCATAAGATTTTGCAATATCTCTCATTACAGAAACGCTATCACAACTGTCAAGTTCATTTGCAATCTTCTGATATGCAAATTCTTTTGAAAGACCATTCAGTTTGATTTCATCTGGGTCCATTAGTAAGCTCCTTTAGTAAAGATTTGATTTCTTCAATATCTTTCTTTAGTATATCAAGTTCTTCCCGTTCTGTCTGCCTCCTTTGCTTCATTCTCATGTAATGAGAATACCCAGATGTATCGGTATTAACAATAGCACCTGTTTCTCTATCCCTGTAGAGGTTGGTATGACCCTCTACAGGGATTAGATCTTCCTTTGGAATTTCCATAATTATGCAAGAGCAATTGCTCTGAAATCTTTGAGTTTAACTGGAGTTGCCTCATTTGTGGATGAGATAACAACCTTGATAGCAAATGCTTCAAATTGGTCGAGATCGTTTACACTGAACTGATATTCAGAGAAACCAGCACCATCATTTGGTGGTACAAATGCATCCGCTCTTCCACTATTCTTGTTCACATCAATGATCCTATCACCGAAACCATCACCATCAGTATCTTTTAAGTTATCATAACCAGGGAATGGAACAAACTTTTGATCGGTATTACTAGAATCAACTTTATAGATTTGATAGAATACTCTAAAGTCTGCACCATCTTGTCTGTTAGCACCAATGAGAACTTTCAAACTTGTTGCTGGTTGTGAAAGTGATACTGATTTGGTTACGAATACTCCACCGTGAGGATCTCCTTCCAAGTTATTGGATCTTGCATCCTCAACATAATCATCAATTGGTTGATTGGTTTTATTTCTACCAAGAATAAATGTTGCATTCTGCATATCCAATACTGGAGATACATTTGAATGTGTAGATGTAAAGTTCACTCTCATAGTAAGCGACTTACTATTTGGTAGTGTGCTCAATCTGGCAAGTTCATTTGCTCTGGAAGCAACCATTCTTGGAGTTGGATAATGAATTACCTTATTCAGAGGTACTGGATCATATCCTTGATCTTGGAATGAAACTTCAGTTCCGCCAGCACTAGTACCAGAAACAGTTCTGACAAGTGCTTCAACTTTAGTTCCTTCTCCAGGTGTAATAACATTGAAGAGAGGTTCAATTGTGCTGAACTGATAGTTTTGTGAAATTCCAACACTATTACCACCGAATGCTTTATCACCTTCAAAGTTGAGCATTGTTTGACCAGATGCTCTGTTTGTTGGAGAAGTTCTATCAAACTCAAGATAGTAATTATCAAGATCAGAACTATCCGATTTATAGTAAGTAGATGGAATATCGTGTGTTTTATTGATTCTCATCAATCCAACACCATCAACTTCATATGGTTGAATAGAATCGCCCTTCAAGTGTGCAACTTTAACGGTATTATTGAGGCTTCTACCATCAATAGTCAATGTTCCTGCAGGAACTGTTCCAGCAGTAATTCCACTGTAAGAAATAACTTCATTATTCAGAAGCGCGTAACCGCGGCTAGTTGAAATTCCTTCAAATGTTCCGAATGCAGTTGTATCTGCAACTGATACAACAGTATCATTTACATCAAATCCACCTGTAAGTGTGGTCTTTGGTGTATCTGGTTCAATATCAACAATTTGAATTTTGTTGTTTGCACCGTGGTGTGCGTGATTATGTTGCTTGATGCGGAATACATTTCCAGAATAACGATCATCAATCAATTCTGATGCGTTAGTTCCAACAGTTGCATTTGTGTTGGTCTTGGTTGCTCCATTGAAGAATGCAAGGGTACGAGTTGCGGTGAAGTTTTCACCTTGTACTCCTGTGAGATAGATTGTATCAAATGCAGCAGCACGATTCTTAATTGCAATTTTTGCACCAGAACCCTTTCCGAGGGTTGCTGTTGTAAGTCCAACAATTTCACCAGCAACATATCCACTACCTGTAGTAGATGTAATTGTTACGCCAGTGATAACACCACCTGTTGCCGTTACATTAGCAGTTGCTCCAGTTCCTTTTCCTGTTATTGAGAACAGAGGAACAGCAGATCCAGATGTTGGATATCCACTACCACCACTAAGAATCTCAACTTCACTGGTTCCTGCAATCGCAGCACCGCCAAGATTTTCTACAAATCCAGTAATACTGCTACCATCTTCTCCGACCTTAACTCCAGGAACAATGTTAGTTTGTTCTGTTGCTCCAACAGTTCCGCCAATATCCAACTTCAGTTTTCTTGGCAGACCTTCGATTGGATTATTTTCGAGAGCGGTACTATTATCACCCTTGGCATCAACATCTCCATTATAGAAGGTTGCTGTTCCAGAAGAAACAAACTCTGCTTTATAAAGTTTGAATGTCAGATCTTGGAACTGTGAAGGTGTCCAAATTGTTCCGTTCTGTGATTTGAACAAGGAACCGCCAATGTATTGCTTGGTAACAACAACATTTTGAACATCGGGAAGATTCTTGGTTCTAACAGTCTTCTTACCCATTGTTGCACACCACATCTCATAACCATCAGAGTTTGGAGATAGGATAACGATTGCATATTCTTGTCCAGGTTCCAGATATACTGGGGATGGGAAGCGAATTCTAGTAGGCAGTGGTTCAAATGGATCATCATTTTCATTTGGTGCCTGACCAGGAACTACAATATCCTTTGGATTGAGTTCAACTTGTGTATAATCTTGAACAAGGAAAGATGTTGGTGTTCCAAGTTCAACAGTTCTCAATTCTACAAAGACCTTTGCTTCAGGATCCTTTCTTGCAAAGTAAAGATCGAAAGATGTTAAGAATACACCTGGACCTTCTGCTTCTGCACTAACTGTGAAAGATTGTGCAAGAGGGTCTCTGTGAGGTGCTTTTACCTGAACGTTGACTTCAGTTGGACGTGCTTGTGGTTTGGGTGGATTTCTAACAGAAACACGCTTGGTATCTTGAGTTAGAATTGTTCCACTACCACTATAGGTTCCAAGTGCTTCACTACCAAATACAGTAGAACCAGGCAGAGGAGTTACGCCAGGTGGAACTGCAGTAACTTTGACAGTCTTGGTTCCCGACTTAACTCTTACTGGTGGTTGTGGTTTTGCATTTGGATCGCGGAAGAAGAAGTTTGCAACAATATCACCCCAGTTATCAGAGATCAGATCCATATTTGTGATTATTGCAACAGCACCACTTGTCTGTCCAACAATTCTAGATCCTTTAGTAACGTAACCATAGTATTTGGGAACATTTGCAAGTGCTCTTACACCAAAGTTGACAAGTTTTGATGTAGGTGAATAACTATCTCCAGGTGCAGGGCGTGAGCGATCATATGGGTCAACAGTATATTCTTCAACAAGAACTGCAGGAGATCCTAAACCAGCACCAATATCTGGTCTTGATGTATCACCAAACTTGTGATTTGGTTTTTGAATTCTCATCACACCAATCTTCTTTCCACTAGGATCGATGATATCTGCTGATTCAAATATCTGGAATGTTCCAGATTGCATATCAACTTCAACGAGTTTTGGAATTACATCAACTTGCTGTGAATCGAGGTAATGATAATGTTTTGTAAATGGTCTTAAACCATTTGCATTGAAGTAGACGTTTCTAGAACGCATCCAAGGATCTGCTTCACCAGATACTTTTACATCTTCAACATAATCAAACTCTCTAGATGGACCAGTAAGTTTTGGCTTATACTTGGTTGTTCTAGTAGTTGTAGTAGTAACAAGTCTTCTCTTCTTTCTTTCGCCTCTACCGCCACCTTTCTTATATGTTTCAAATCTTACTTTCTTATCAACATTGACAGTAGTTTTTGCTTCTTGCTTCCACTTTGCACCAGTTGAATCGGTTCTGTGATCATTAATATAAATCGTTCTTACCCAGTTATCAGAAGCAGGATCTAAAACAACAGCACCAACGAATACAATAACGTTGAATGGATTAACATTCTCAACATTAGTTGAGTGTGGTTGATTTAGAAATTCAACTTCATTGTACTTGAGAGTTAAAAGATCTCCAGTTTTTTGAATGTTTGGATCAAGAAGTTTGAGATTCTGTGAAAGATCTGCTTTAGTTACATCAATAGCAGGATCAAGTGCCAACTCTGCTTGCATTGACCAGAGATCTACAGGAGCAATGGCAGTTGCGCTATCTCTGGCAATATCAAGAGTTGAATATCGAGGATCCATCAAAGATTTATCTTTGAAATCGCTAACAATAAATCCAGACTTAAATCTATCCAGTCCATTTGCATCAGTGACTGCAAGAGTTTTTGCATTCAATTCCAGCATTGTCAAACTGGTCAGTTCTTCAAGATTCTCAATCCTATCTTCCAGTTTACCGATATCACGCATTGTGAATCTTCTGTTATCTCTTAACAGAATTTCGGGATCATCTACAGGACTGAAGAGGTATGCTGGATATCTGATTTGTGCAATTTCCATTGCATCATCAGAAAGAACTGGTGATTGTGGAGTTTCACTTGGTGTTCCAGTGATAACTTCAACTTCACCAAATCTGTTCAGAGTTACCAGGTCAATTCTTGGGAGATAGTAGTTGTAGTTGAAGAGTGAACTTTCATCTGGTGTTGGAACATATCTGAAAGTTGACTCATATACTCTATCCTTGAATGCGAATGGAGATCTGGTTTCAGTTGCTAAATTATAAGGTGCAACTCTTGGGCGGAAATCAATAGTATCGGAAAGACGAACACCATTTGGAAGTGTAGGAATATCACTAGTATATCTGTCTGCAGAATATGAATTTACTGTAAAGATATCGCCAGCATTGTTATTAGCAACTTCAAATTTATCAAATACAATGTATAATTGCTTTGAAGGAATTGCACTACCTGGTCTTCTTACAATTCTAGAATAATCGCAGAATTGATACTTATGACCAGTATCTAAACGATAGTTTGCAGTTCTATCAACATAACTTCCTTTAGTTACGTCTTGAACAAGAAGATTCAGAGAGGACTCTTTAAACTTGACGGTTTCTTCTTTTTGGAAACTGTTTTGATTCAGAGGTACAAAACTGATAGTATTTGATGTTCTACTTACAACTTGAGCAACTGCTCTACTATCTTCACCAACAATCTTCTCGCCTACGATAGCATTTTGATCAAGTGCAAGACCTGTAGCAAATGTCAGTTTATCGAGAACAGGTGCAGAATTGCCAGTTGATTCATATACTGCACGAACATTTACTACATCGGGAATATTCAAACTAATTTCTTCATCTTCAATTCTAGTTCCATATACCTTACTGGTTGTAAGACCTGCAATAACAGATTCGCCAGTAGTTCTAGTAATTGAAAGTGTTTGTCCTTTGATGAAATCTTTAGACTTTGTTGTTACTGCACCTTTTTTCAGAGTAGCGATAACTGTAACATTGCCACTCTGACTTTGTTGAGAAAGACCCGTGAAATCAATACTTCCACCACCTGAAGCAAGAGTAAACTGATCGTCAGTTAAAGTTTCTGTTGTACCATTAGCATAGTGAATAGAATATCTTTCAGCATCGAATGATGTGAAGAATACGCTACTGATACCAACACCAGCACCAAGAACGCCACTATCTGCAGTAGTAATTGTCATATTACCATTTGCATCAACGTCTTGACCAGTAATTTGTCTGGTAACAATCATTGAAGCGTTGGAAACATCAACAGACTCAATAGCAAATTCTGGGAGTTCCGAATAAAGACCAGAGTTTCCTAACCCACGAATTTTTGCTACACCAAGAGAGAAGGTATAGTTTGTTCCATTATCTACAGACCTATCACAAACACCGGCAATATCTGTAGGACATGCTGTTAAATTCAGTTGAGTTTCATTTGTAACACTAGTAATTCTATTGAATTGTGGATCGTTATTTCCTGCCTGATAGATGATAATCGCATCTTCTCTGAATCCATTTACTGCAGTGAAGAATCTTCCGCCAACTTTACCAGCATTTGCACCAGTAATTGTCAGATTGTCAGTTTTGGCAAAGTTTGTTGGAGTTCTTGGATAAAGAACCGCATCTGCCATGAAATCTTCTTGAATACCAGTTCCAATAGAACTAGAATCTTGATATACGGATTTGATATCGTCTACAGTAAATTCTCTAACTGCCTTGATACCAGTTTGATATTCAATCTGCCCGTTGAAAATAATCTGCTCACCTGCTTGGAATGAACCTGCGGTTTGTGTCAGACTGTATACGGCACCACTAATTTCAGAAACATATCCAGTTGCTCCACTAGAAACACCTCTAACATAAGATCCTTCAGGAACTTGTGCTGTAGTATATGTTCTGCCAGCAGTGATATTTGTATATGTCTGAACGTCAAACATATACAGATTCCACTCTGTACTTACTCCTTCGTAAGCTCCATCGGTAACTGCGTAAGAATATACTCTAGCAGCACCAACTTTTGTACCTAAATCAGCATCCGAATTTCTTGTCGTAGTCAGTCTTCTGCTATACAGACCAATAGTGTTTGCTTCTGTAGTTTGTGCTCCAGATGCAGACGCACCAATATTAATATATGGAACACCCTGAACATTATTAACCTTCATGACACTTCCCATAGCAAATGGGATATTGCCAGTCTTTGATTTCGATAATACTGTTCTTGGTTTATCTACATCAATAACTGTAGATCCAACAAGATCAATATCATAACCTTTAATATATGCAGTTCCTTCAGAAACTCTAATACCCATCTTATCGAGTGATGGGACATTTCCTTGCTCTGTCAGTTCATTTTCTCTGAACAGACCGCCATTTCCAGTTTCATCGTTGAGAAGATCTACAACATCTACAGTAAATGGAGTAACTGCATAGTTACCAGATTCTTCAAAAGTTCTCTTTGCAAAGTAATCTTTGATTACACTGTAGTTTGACTTATTTTCTAACTTCTTAATTACACCATCATCAATCTTTACCAACTCTACAAAGTTGGTATCATCTGTATCTGTGAGTTGCTTTTTAGTAAGATTTAGAGTAATCTTCAATCTATCAGCACCTGGTGCTGCATAGTTCGTAAATCCTTTTGCATTGTCATTCAGATTTGGATCTTCATCGGAATTGACAATGGATTCAATAATATTAAATCCAACTCTAAAGGAAGGATTGTTGTCATATGGATCAAGAACTACAGTTGCATTCTGAACATCTACAAAAGTGCCTCTTATAAAATAAACACCCTCTGCAACACTTACAGCATATCCAGTGTTTACAGCATTTACTTCTATAAGAGTTAAAATAGTATCACCAGCATTGATGGTAGTGTTGCCGTAAACAACATTCTCATCAAGAATCAATGTTTCGCCATTGACTAAAGTTGCACTTTCTCCATCAGTCGCACCATCTCTGTACTTAACGAAGATGGTAATCTCTTCAACGCCCTCTTCTGGTGGCAGGAGATATCCTTTAATTACACCTGTAGTTCCAGATTCTTGACCTCTGATCTTTGCACCCTTACCGCCATTAGCAGCAACCAAAGAATCAAGGTAAATTGTAACATCAATGCCCAGATGATTCTGATTTACCTTTATGCTTGTATAAGCATTATCACAAGTTACCCCACCAGGGATAACCATAGATCCTTCTTTGAAAATATGCTGACCAAAAGATTCTACCTGGTTTTGCAGCATAGACTGCAAACCTGTAAGTTCTCTTGCTTGGACTGGATATCCTGGTTTGAATAGGACTCTATAGTAATTATCGTCCTTATCAAAATCATCATAATAAGGACTTACATTGAGATTAGTCTTATTGGGCATTTTTTAGAATTCCAGTATAATTTTAATGTCTTCTTTTTGACGCGAGTTTCTAGCAACGCTAGGTCTGTTGTCCAGGTAAATTAAATCTCCTGATCCTTTATTTATTTCGGGACTTGCCATACCATTTGTGAAATTAACACCAAGATTAATTAACTTGGTTCCAGTTGGATTGGTAGTAATTCCAGCAAAATTTCTATCAATGGAAGCACTGAAGTTTCCACTAGAAATTGGATTAGCGGATGGCTCAAAAGGATATACTCTACCATTAGTAGAGATACCAACATAATCTTGCTGATCGTTAGTTGTGTTATTATAATAAAGTGATCTATCTCTAAAATACTTCAACACTTTAGTATCAGTATCATAAGAAGCAACATATCCATATGCTCTTCCTTTTCCACTATCAACTATTTGCTCAATAGTATCGCCAACTTTTGGTGTTCCTGTAATTGATTCAAACTTGAATGCAAACAGTCCACTGAAGGTATCTTCATCATAAATTTGAGTTGTTCCAACTTTAGTTGGATTCTTTACAATACCTACTTGTGCAAAACTAGTATCAACTGGGAAATCTTTTGTAGAATCATCAAATCTTGCATAGATGAGAACTTTATCAGTTCCAAGTTCGGTATAAACGTTATAACCGTGTCCCTTTGATGGTGGGATGACTGGAACTAACTTTGCAGAAGTTCCTGTGGTGCTTGAATTAATAGCACCCAAATCAACCAATGCATAATTATAGTCCTTGCCACCTGAAGTAACAACTGTATTTGTGATTTTTCCACCTTCAACATCAACACGAACTTTGCCACCTGTGCCGTCACCAAGAATTGCAAACTCTTGTCCTAAACCATTTGCATAGTTAGAACCTTCTTTGTCAATATAAACCGTTTTGATTTGATTCTCATTGATTGTGGCATCTCCAGATTCTCTAACAGATCTAATCTGTGCATCTGTGGATGTTAACCAAGAGTTTGGAACAGTAATATATTCTGTTGAGTCAAACTTAATAATATCGGATGGAGAGATTGTGAACAGATACTTCCAAATATATCCATCACCACTGTCTCCTGCTCTAGATGGTTCTAGATCAGTAAATTTTGGTTCATCCTGGGATACATTTCCCTTTGGATTCTTTCCACTAGAACCATTTTCAATGCAAATATAGACTCTAAAGTCCTCATTCATTACATAATAGTTTGCATCATATAATCTAGATGCATTTGATAATGGTGCGGGATTTTCGATGCTATAATCATCACGATACATTTCATATCGTGTTCCTGCAGTCCATTCGATTTTCCTGACAATTCTTCTGATGTTTGCCGAGGTAATTTTTTTACCATATAGAACAACATCACCTGCGTGACTGTTGTAAGCAAAACTATCAACAGGTGCAGGAGGATTTTCATTCCAATTGTCAGATCTGCCATACCCAACTGGTGAAGTAATTGGGTTTGGGAGACTTACAGTAACGTAGTAAGAGTTGTTCGTATTTTCTACTGACTCTACAAAGTTACTGGCATTCAGTATTCTGAATTGATCAGTAATAATCGCTGACATCTTTATCGTTTTTTATGTATTTATGAGGGTTATGGATAGAAACTCATATTGTTAGTGTTTGCTTCTTTCTGGAGTGCTCCACTTCTTCTCAATCCAAAGTTACCTGTTCTGGTAATGGTTGGGAATGTTGATAATCCAGAATCAACAACTAAACCAGTAACGCCAATCGAAACTGGATTTGCTCTAGTACCAAAGTTGTACAATCTACCCCAGGAAAGATATCCAAGAGAAAGTGTTCCATCATCATCGTCGGTATCGAAACTTCCTACTGTTGCAATTCCAGCAATATTGCTATTGCTGTGAACATTAACAATGATCTCACCCTTATCACCGATGTTAGTCTTGGATGCAACGATGTAAACGTTATCAAGGAATTGAGTTCCAATACCAACAACCGAAGCGTCATTAGCATCGATTGAAGTAACACCCGTTCCAACAGTGGTTTGGTGGATAAGGATTGGATAACCTGGTTGTAAATCAGTTGCATCACCGAGATTCTTCTCACCACCAACAGTTCTATCTGCTAATGCGCGGAAGTTAATCTTCAGTCCTTTGGTATTTCCATTAGTTCCTGTTGTTGCAGTAATTCCTGTAATGATTCCAGTAAATCCTTGGATATTCTGGAATGATGGGAATTCTTCAACAGTTGCTGCAGGAATTTCAATAATGGTATTAGGAGTTCCAATAGTGTATCCTAATCCAGGATTTGTGATAGTAACTGCACTTACTCTGCCATTAGTGATAGTTGCAGATGCAGTTGCTGTTGATCCAATACCAACACCGATAACTGGTGGAGCACTGAACTTAACATCTACAGGAGATGTTGTATAACCCAATCCAGGATTTGTGATATTGATAGATGAAACTGAACCATTGGAAACAGTAACACTAAATTCTGCTGCTTCAGGTTCATCAGTATCTACAAGTCTTCCTCCCATACCACCAGTTGGAATGGTGAATGAATAATGTTGCTCTTCATATTCGAAGAACTGTGCATCATCAACAAAGATTTGAGTAGATGCGTCAGTAATGTCACCAATAACCTTGGCAGTAGGAATAATTGCAGGTTCAATAGACTCTCTCTGCTTGGAAACAAAGTCGCCCTTGATGTAAAGATCGCGCTTTTGCTTGATCCATTCAAATGGTTTGAATATCTGTTCGTTAATACCTCTACCCGTATAGATATCGGTTTCTGCAATATCAGAGAGGGTATTATCAACGATAGTTCTAGAACGCTCTTGAGACTTGGTTGATGGATGTAAAGGATGCTTATAAACTTGAACAGCATCACCAATCTTGATGGTTTCTTCAACGTTAACGAAGGTTACGTCAACATTGTTTTGACCAACATAGAAGAAGATATCAACCTTATCATTTACATCAGGTGCTTCGGTGAATACGAATGAAGTACCACCAGTAAACTGATATGCATATCCAGGAGTCTGAAGAACACCATTAACAAAGATCAGGAGAACAGAGTCAAGATCAATTGCACCTGCCAGAGGATCTGTAGAATCAATTTCGAAACTTAACAGTTGACCCTGATAGTACAGTGGGAAGCGAACTCTAGAACCATCTTGGAAGGTGGAAACAGAATCGAGGTAGTTCATTTCACCGAACGACCAAGAAGAGAAGAAGTCATTGAATGTTTGAACAACTTCAAACTGTGCATCCTCCAGAGGTGCAGTCAGGTGCTTGCTAGTAACCATACCAACAGGTCTGAATACATCACCAACTTGGAATGCATAACCGTTTCTAGCGATTTCAAAAGTTTCAATACCAAACAGTGATCCAGGTGCTACAGTTCTTGTAGGAGTTGTACCAAAGTTTGGATCGACTGCCATTGTGACAATTCCAACCAGAGTGTGAATTGCAGATGCAACGTTTGCACACTGTGCTGGAGTTGTAGATGAAGTCAATCTATATTCGATTGAATTTGCAGCAGCACGAACAAAAGTATGAACGTATTGCTGACCTGATGGAGATGCACCAACATTTACTCTGAAAGTATTTGTGGTTACATTATCAATTGTAAGGAATACATTCGCTGCAGGATCTGAAGAACGTGGATAAGAATGCTCACTAACATTACCATCTTTAGTGCAAGTGAATGTATAAGCACCAACTGGCAGTCTTACTTGATCACCGATCTGGAAACCGTGATTTGCAAGAGTAATAACAAAGTTTCCATTTGATGCAGTATATGTTGCATTAGTTGCAGTGAAGTAAGAAACTTCATCAATAACAGTGAGATCAAAGAACTGTGTTCTAGTTGTATGACCACCAACAGTGATGGTTTCATTTCTCATTGCCTGAACTGCCATCAGTTTTGCCTGACCAAAGGCATAGATGGTTTCATCTTCTTCACCAGAAACGTGTGCTCCAGTGATATACAGATTTGCAGCATCTACAGTCTTATCATTTCCACCGTATCTCAAGTTGTAAATAACAGACTCAAGAACATCAATAATATCATCCTTACAATCTTGTGCATTTCCTGTAGGAATGGTGAATGATGGGAATTCATCCAACATTCTGCCATATGCAATATCTGCGATGAACAATTTGTTCTCATCAATCAGATTTGCAGCATCGTAGAAACGATCACCATTTACATTCTTCTGATTAGGTCCAATAGTAAAGTTCATCAAGAGATTCTTACCAACATCTGTGGTAGCACCAATACCTAATCTAGAAACACCTTCAACAGGAATATTCTCATAATTTGGTTCTGGAATAATAATTTCTGGGTTAATATAACCAGAACCACCAGAAGTAACATTTAATGCCAGAGTTCCACCAGCACCAACTGTTGCTTCAATAACAGCACCTTGTCCAGCACCACCAGCAGGTCCAACATTAACAATAATATCGTCATCTGTTGCTGTGAGGATTGCTGTTTGAATACCTGCAACTGGATCTGTAGGTCTTGGATATACTTGCTCGGTATAATGATAATCTTCAGAGCAAGTGAAGGTCAATGAACCAGTATCAATTGCAATTGTATCGCTTGTTGTTAATCCGTGGTTTGGAATATTCAGGCGGAGTAATCCAGTATGTGAAGTGAATACGGCATCAACTGCAGTATGAGTACTGTTATTTGTAGAAGAATTAATACTTCCAATACCCGCTCTAACGAACTTATGCTCATATGCTTGATCGGTAACTCCGATAGAAACTGGACCTCTATATCCAGATCCTTCTGTAAGCATACGATACTGGTAAACACTACCAAGTCCAACATAATGGTGAGTGATTGTGCTTGTGCCAACCTGAACTCTTGCTCTCTTGGCGTCAATAACTCTCTCAATTTCAAATGGTCTATTATGATCTGGGAAGATTGTCGTTGTTACACCACTGTATGCTGGAGTGCAAGTGAAGTGGAGACCAACCATCTTAACCAACTCACCAGTCTTCATATTGTGTGGTTGAGTAGTTTCAATCTCAAGAACACCAGTTGTCTTGGTGTATGCTGCAGTTGAGATACCAACTGGTCTGAAATAAGTGTTGATACCAATGACATCAACGATAGAACCGTTGGCATCAAGTTCTGCCTTATATCTTGCACCCTTCAGAGGAGCATAACCAAGACCAGGTGTGGATCCGAGAGAAACAATCAGACCGCCTCTTGGGAGTTGGTTCTGGTTGATATCAAAATCAGATTTGATGAACGATCCATCAACAGAACTAATACCAGTGAATACAACACTAGTAATACCAGATTGAGTTTCAAAGTCGTAGTTATTTCCTGAATTGTTCAGAGTAGATGGTGTTTGGAATACTCCATTGATAAACAGAATACCATTACCAGCAGCACTGTTACCAAATACTCCAGAACCAGTATTTTGTCCAGGTCCTGTAGTGTTAATACCATTTACAGTTACGGTATAGGTTTTTCCAATTCCAGTAAATTGATCTGAAATGTCATCAAAGACCATATTCTTGGAATAATCCTGTCTCAAGAAGGTTCTTCCAGAGTAAGATGCCTTTACATATGGCAGATTTGATTCATTTCTTCTTGCTCTGGTATTACCTTTAGGTGCCTCAATAAAGTGAATATCTCCACCAACAATGTTGATTGCACCTCTATGAATTTGAACGTTAGCACCATCACTGTGTGCAACTGCGGTACTACCAACAGATGCTCTAACAACAGATACAGTTGGGAAAGTGTTACCTGTTCCAGCATTGATAATTCCGTTGATAGGTCCAAGAAGTTGTCCGCCAACATTAGTACTAAGTCCAACTTCAACAACCTTCATGTACTCATCATCAATCTTCAGAAGATCTCTTGGTTGAATTGATGAAATACCCGTGATATTGAAGGTTGAGATACCAGCACTAATTCCACCACCGTTGTAGGCAAGAGTATGTCTGATAGGAGTGAATGTAATTGGTTGCTGAACAATACCATCAAGAGCAACAACAGTCTTGGAGAGTTTCTTTGTCATCTCCAGCTGGTGTGCATTTCCTTCACCAACATCGGTGAAAGTCATCTTGATATCATTATCTGCGTGATCTTTTCTGGATGCCAGGAAGAAAGTACTAGGAGTTTGTACAATTGGGAATACCCTAGATGGCATTCTATCGGTAACAATGCCAAGATAGTTCATTGTTGCGCCAATGCCCATTGCACTTGCACCAACACCAATAAAGGTTGATTTTGGTGTATAGATCAGTTCTTCGCCAGTATTGAAGAAGTGATTAGGAATTGTGAACAATCCAGTTGTGAGATCTACAGTTGTAGTATTACTTGGAGAGAATGTCTTATTATAGATCGAAATTCCTTCGTGAGTAATTGGGAACTTGGTTCTATTAGCACGTTCACCGTTCAAACCATCAAATGCAGAGAGGAATACTCTTTGCTTGTTTGGTCCATAATTAAGATGTCTTGGATCATTATCAAAATCACTTGCAGTATAGAATACTTCATTGTAAGAAGAAAGATCTACAGTATATCCTGCATCTGGATAGAACTTAAGAATAAAGTTAGTTCCAGAAATTTCTGATCCGAATGTACCAAGACCAGTTACATTATTAACTGGAGCAAATGGACCAGGTATTGTTGTGGTTGATTTTGTATTATTCAGTGCTGCAACCTGATGAATTGCAGAAGTAGTTCCTGCAGAAACTCTTACGAGAGCATTTACTGAAGTTACATTTCCAGAATTATAGGTACCAACTACAATTGGGTTGCTTCCAGAAGCAACCATAGATTCAATTCTGACGCTTCTTTCTGATTCTGGTGGTTGATTGGATACCAAGAATCTGTAAGTACCAACACCAACAGTTCCAAAACCTACAATGTTTGCGCGAATATCGAGAAGATCTTCTTTACCATCGAATTCGTTTCTTGCTATGAAAGAAACAATTCCAGTTGTGGAGTTGTAAGATGCAGTTACAATTCCAATTTGAGAACTACTATAAGACTGATTTTCGTTATCAAAATAATATTCGCTGATGTAAGTATTAGTTCCATCAAAGTCTATTGCTGCTTCAATGTATTCAATCTCTTTGGTAAATCTGTTAACAATTTCAATATTTGCAAAAGCACCATTAAATGCATTTGCATCGTATTCGATAATGGTTTTCTCGGAAAGACTAGAGATTCCTGCAGTGAAGCGACCATCTACTGTCAAAGATCCAATTGAAACGGTACCAATTCCAGTTTCTCCAATAGGAATTGCATCATAAACATAAGTTTTCTTCAGAACTTTAATATCATGATCTCTATCAAATGGATCTGTTGGTGTGAAGATTAGGGTCTTTCTTCCAGTATCATCAACATTTGCTTCAAAATCACCAAGTTTTTCTTTAGTAAAGGTAGTGTACTTTTCAAGAAGATGTGAATCAAGAGAAGTTGATTGGAGAACCAATTCACTAACTTGAGATTCGAATGTATCTGGATCTACAATTTGAATTGTATATCTTACGTGGGTATCTGCAAAATCAATTTCTTCAATCTCTACAAATCCATCTTTAAAACCTCTACTAGAGAATCTATCACTAATATCATCGTGAATGAGAACTCTATTAGTTCTGCATTCGTTATAATCAGTCAGTTTTCTATTTTGAAGTTTGAGGAACTTGGATTGATTACCTCTACTATCAGTGTCTGTTACGTTATCAAAGTTATTGATTGTATCAACTCTTTTTTCGTTAACAACATCAAGAATTACAACACTCTGTGTTGATCCTTCAAGATTAACACCACCTCTAGTTTCTGATGTAATTCCAACATCAGCAAAGTTCTTAAGACCTGCTGGGTGAACAACACTGTTTACAGGATTTGAGAACTCATTCCAAGTAATAGGACTCTTAACAGAATAAGAAAGATTCTGGTAATAATCGTTATTTGGAATTCTCTGCTCATCCTCACTGATCTTACCTACATCATCTCTCCAACCAATATCTTGCTTGGATGCATAATCAACTTCAAACTTGGATCTATTCTTATCAATCTTGGTTACAGTTGCAATAGTTGCACTGATTTGTCCCTTGATCTTATCTCCAACTTGAAGATCAAATCTTCCTCTAATCTTAATATAATCATCTCTAACAAGAGTTACAAATACATCAGCATCAATAAATCCAGTTCCAGAATCTACAAAGAGTTTTTCATTTGAAACAAACTCTGCACGTTTCTGAATGACATCAACAACAGGATAATTTTGCTTATTGATCAAAGTTGCATATCCAGATTGATATGTTTTTGCAATACCTGGATTAGTTGTAACTAAATTGCCAAGTTCATCTTTCAACTCAAATTCAACAACTACTGGGTTAGTATTCTGATACTTGGTAATCTTGAAGAATCTATAATCATACCCTTCAGAGTTCCATCCATCTCCAGAGGTACCATTAGAAAGTTCAATACCTTCAATGAAGATTTCATCACCAACAGAGAACTGTGGTGAATTGTATCCAAGGATTGGTGTCTTCAGAGTGCAAGTTGCAATACCTGCAGCAGAAGTCTTCATTGAAACGATACCAACACCGTTTGAATTATTGACAAAGATTAACTTATGTGGTTCAGATTCAAGACCGAGAAGTGGTCCAAGTTGAGTGATTTCAGATACTGCACCATTAGGAGTAAGTGCAACTAAAGAAGTTTCATCAACAACTTCTTTCTTGGTATCATTCCACAGTTTAACATTAGGAGGATTGATGTATCTTGAACCACCAGAAATGATGTTGAGTTCTCCAATAGTATCTAAATCATCAACAGAAACAATCGGTGATACAAATGCTTCTGGGCGGAGAGTTTTATCTGCTGGATAATCATATCCAATATCTCTCATTCTAATACTCTTGATTCTACCGATGGATGTAGAAACTGCAACAACGTTTGCATTTCGACCACTCTCTGTGGTTACATCAGTGAATTTGGGAAGTCTATTGAAGTTAAATCCTTTTGAAGTGATTTTTACTTTACCAATACTTCCGCTAATAGCATTAGAAGATCTAGTTGCATATTCTAACTTATCAGTTTCACTCTTCTGGTAAGAAAGAACTGCTGGCAACTTATTAGGAGAAAGTTTGAATGATGCTGTAGAGATACCATAGATTTGATATTCTCCATTATACTCACTATCAACATAGTTGATTTCGGAATGATTAACAATATCAATATCAGCGGTGCTAATATATCCACCCTTCTCTAAAGCATAGAAGAGTTTGTTTGGAACACTCTTGGAGAAGTCAACAGAAAGTGATGCTGTTCCAAATCCTACGCTACCGATGCCAATGACATTAAAATCTCTATCATCAGATGCACTTAAGAATTCTGTCTTAAATTCTCTTTCACGGAAGATCTTAAGTTGATATCCTCTTAATGATTCATCACCAAGCAAGAACTTAATATTGGAATTTCTAACAACATCAATTCTTGGGTTGATTGCTGCAATAGAATGTTCAGATCCACCAATACCAGTAAGATTAATTGATGCTTCTGTCTTGGGTTGTGATTCGTAGAATGTTTCTGCTAATCTAAATGAAGTTGAGTTCTCTTTGATAACAAAGTATGATCCTGTAGAAAGACCAGCAGCAACCTCATCTGTGGATGTATAATACAGTTTATCACCAGTCTCAAATCCATGATCTGGAATGGTAATAGTATTGTTTGCAATATTAATTTGAGAAGAATCAAATCCAACTGGATTGACTATCAGTTGTTTGGTATCATCAATAAACTTCAAGGTGAGAGGTGTAGTGCTTCCAATACCAACGGTAGTATTTGGAATTACACTCAATTTAATTGTATCTCCACGCTTCAATCCGTGAGAAGATCCAGTACTAACAGTTGTTACAATACGATCAACAGTTCCAGTAATGTTGTCATAATTTGTTTCTAATCTATAGAAATCATTGTCGGATCCATCTGTATGGAAGTACAATCCATCAGTTGAAGTAGTTAATCCGATTTGTGTAACTAATCCAATGTGATTCTTACCCTTATTGATAACATATACTGTAGAAGTATTTGTGAAGTTATCTGGGAGGAAGAAGGTACCAGTGCTAGTTTCAGTAGGACCCACTGTGAGAGGATCTACACCAGGTGTAGTGGTTTTGCTGAATGTAACTCTGTCACCAGTTTTAAATGGGTGTGAAGGCACATAGATGCTTCTGTGTGGGATGTTAACCATCTGTGTGGTAATACCCACTGTCTGCATCTTGGAAACGGCACTACCAGTTGTTAAACCGATACCAACAGAATCTTTTGCATTGAAATATCTAACTTGATTTCTCTTCGATTTAAAACTATCAGTTGATGCCTTGATCTTAATTCTCTGATTGAGAACGTGAATCTTACTTCCAAATGTATGTGCTACACCTGGATCTGCAGTTCTATGAACTCTAATGATTCCATTATCAAATTTGTTTAGTACAGTAACGGTTTCAATTCCTTGTTCGGAACTAATTACCATACTGCCGCCAATGGAAACCACTGCAGGTCTTGATACGTAGATATCCTCCGCAATACCACCAGGAACACTATTCCAAGTTCCAGTAGTAGCAGCAAGACCAATCGTATCTGTTCCAAAACCAACAACTTTAGATCCAGCAAGATTTAAGATAGAGGATGAAAGACCACTAATAGAGATCTTATCATCATCTTCCAGATCAAATCCAAACAGAGTATATCCAGAAACTTGATCAGCATTATCCCAAACAAAAACTACATCTTCATAACGATCCAGATCAGTTTCAATCTTATCGATGTTAGAACCAATAAGTTCTTGAACTTCTGCTTTCAATCCAGATCCAGTATTTTCAGTTTCATCAAAGTTCAGGCGTTCTCCAATTCTATATCCAGTTCCACCTTCAATAACTTCAATATCTTGAACTTCTCCTTGAGTTACAGATTTTACAATACTGATCTGTTCAAATGATTCATATGACTCATTGAAGTAATCATAGTCTGCACCAGGATCATTTACTTTGTATGGGAAAGTATTACGAACAAGAGTTGATGCATTGAAATCAAAACTTTGATCTAAATTTCTATTTTCTTCAATTAGATTATTTTTAAAGGTATTGCCAATAAAGTATGGATATTCTGGGATTAATCTGTTAGTTGTTGTGCTAGTTTGAACACCTACAAAATAAGCATATACACCATTAGGGAAATCTGGGGTCTTACAGAATCTGCCATTGTGTCTGTCAAGATCGCCAGAGTTAGTGTAGCGATAATCTTCAACAAAATATCCAGCAGAAAATCCTGCAGGTCTATCTGCAACTGCCGATGTATCAAGTTCGTATCCAGATCTGATGATTACTGTAGGAGATTGTGGATCATCTGGATCTTGGGATCCATAAGGACCATAGATTGGATTTCCATCATATGCCCATCCAATGATTGGAGAGTGTGTTCCACTGGTTAAATCTTCAAATCCTTCATCTGCCAGATCTTGAGAATATCCATACATTGAGTATGAGAGACCGTCTTTAGTCTCATTTTGATATACGTTTGAGAATATTTGTGTAGTATTTGTCTTCGTAATATTCCCATAACGCTCTGCATTATTGAGTTCAAGATCTCTTACTCTAGTTGAGAAGATTGCTCCCGATCCTCTAGGTTTGACGTACAGTGAAGTTGTGTTTGGATCATATCCAATACCTTCATTCGTTACGATAACATCAGTAATCTCACCATTAGCAATTACTGGACGGAATGATGCTCCAGTTCCACCATTAACATCTGTTGGAATGATTTCTGGAATAGAGAAGTATTCTGATCCTCTACCCAAAACCTGAACCTCAACAATCCTTCCATTGCTGATGATTGGATTTAATTGAGCACCTTTACCATTCTTGAGGGTAATGATTGGTTTCTTATGGAGATTTACGATGCTAGATCCATAACCAACACCACCTTCATACAGATATGATCCAGTGATTTCACCAGTAACAATAGGTGTAAACACAAATGATCCAGCAATGCTAGAACCAAAAGATACGTTAGCAGTAACTTTAATTGGTGGATACTGGAAAACATGATAACCAGATCCAACACTAGTCAGATCTACATACTTTCCTCTTGTAAGATCTGTAGTATTTGTTGATGTCTTAAGACCAAGATCAATCAATCTAAACTTATCAGCATCGATCTTGACAACAGAGTAATGATTTGCTGTATTAAGACCACCAATGATAGTACCATCGTTAGAATATTCTACGGTCTCACCAGTCTCAAATCCGTGATTCTTAAATGTAACAGTGTCATAGATTGTAGAGATTCCTACAGATTTAACTCTGAGTTTTCTATGCTCATATCCAGAACCTGAATCAACAACCTTGATTTTTCTAAGTGCTTTTTGTGGAAGAGTTCTAAACTTATGAATACCACTAGCAGTTGATGTAGTAGAAAGACCAATTGTATTGATGCCTGCAGAATGATCTGCAGGAGTTGGGAAGAGGCGAATAGTTGAAGAGTTAATAACTCCTGCATAATAGGTGTCACCGCTGCCCAGAATGCCTGTAGAGGGTTGATTGGGGTTGAATGCAGCACCAATAGCAATAGCAGGATTTCCGTTTCTATTGTAAATGATCTCTTGACCATCTACAAAACTATGTGGGGTGCGGAAAGTAATTGTTTCAGTATCAATATCAACGCCACCACCAAGATCAAGACGACGACTATCAAACTCAACTTCTCTAAACTTATTACCAAGAATTGGTTCGAGTAAACATCCAGAACCATTTCCACCAGTAAGCGTAAGAGAAACAACAGTACTTACATCAAAATTGTGTGGGTCTACGAGAACCTCTTTTACATTACCAGTGATAATTGGTTCAACTTTTGCTTGTCCACCAAAACCAGAAGCAATTTCAATTTGAGGAGGATTTGCAACATCATAATCCATTCCCGAATTGAGAACTTCAAACTGCTTGATAGGACCATAGTAAACCTTATCATCGGATTCTGGTGCGCTAATTTCAACACCATCAATCAAAATACCAACACTTCCAGATTCTCTTTTAGAATCTTTGGTATTTTCTTTAGATTGTGCTAATGGGAACTTTCTTAAGATAGTTTTTGGACCAAGAAGTCTATCCTTCTGATCAATCAAAGTAAATCTATGAGTACCACCAAGAGTGTTTGAACCAAATCTTACGAACTGGGTAGTCTCTAACAGTGATTTGGATGCATAGAGATAGATCTCATTTGCAGTAACTTTCTTGACATAGTAGTTTTGTTCAGCAACAAGTCCTGAAAGTGGATTGGTTGCAGTGTAGACAACTTCATCACCATCAATGAAGTCTACTGGTGATGCAAACTTAATCGTAGAAAATGTTTTTAACACTGCACTATATCCACCAAGATTGGCATCAGTGCCATCAGGAATGCTAGATTCAATAATGTTGGACTCAATGTCATATGATGGGAGTGAATATGATGCAACATATCCATCGGTATTGCTATCATCATTATAAACATTCAGAACGTTCGCAGCATAAGTTGCATTGCCACGATCGATTGTTACACCATTAGAATTTACTTTTTCAATTTTCCTACGAATTCTGTATTCGGTATTTGCATTTGGTGTAAATGAAGATGGTAAGTTGTTTACATCAACTTCCTGGAGTGCTGCATCAACGTTAGCAATGGTGATAGTTGCAATTACAAAATCTCCTCGGAGCAATTCAAAGGTATCACCAACCTTAAGACTTGACTTATCTGGTCTTGATTTTAACTTGAATGTAGATCCACCAATAGAATCGATGGTGTATGATGCTGCAGTGTTGTAAATCCAAGAGTTGGAGAAAACTTCCTTATAAGTTTTATCACCAGTGATTGGATTTTCAACAATTTCACCAACATTTCTTACAGAGATCTCTTCATCTTTTTCAATCAGTGCAATATCACCAAGTGCTGTAAAGTCTGAAAGAACACCAGTGATACGAAGATCAACTCTTTTATCAATATCTCCATCACCATAACCATAGATGGTTTCATTAACTCTGATCTCATCTGCAGTGTTGATGGTATTTGTGATACCAGTACATCCAAAGAATTGAGTGATACCCTTTGAAGTATAGGTAATGGTATTATTACCAGAAAGCAAAATACCAGAAGGTGCAAATCCGATCGTAGAATCAACTGTAATAACGCTAGAACCCGCTGGAACGGTTTCTATTACCTTGGACCTACCTGGGATAGTAAACACGCCTTCAATGAGGTCTCTGTCGTTATATCCAACAAATAGACCAAGTCTGTAGAATGTTTTATTATCTCTACTAAAGATCTCAACATCAGAAACTGATGCGCTAGTTTTATCATCTGTAGATTTGAAAATCGTTTGTCCTTCCAATGAGAAAGGATCTCCAGAAATTGATTCTGCAACGATAACTTCTCTTCTGATATAATCTGCAGAAGATGGTTTGATCAGACGAGTTTCAAGGTCTAATACCTTTGCACTTACACCATACAGAACCTTAAACAGAATTCTAATTGATTCTGCAATACCTTTCGACTGATAAAAATCTCTAGCGTGCTTAATGAAGTTTCCAACATCAAGATCACTAACAAACTTTTGATCTTCTAATCCAGGAGTAAATGTTCTCTTGAGTTTCTTATAGAACTCTTGCAGGAAGAGAACACTCAAGTTAGTAATTGTTACTGAAGCATCATGTGCTTCAGCAGAAGAAGTTGAGAAAACAACATTCTGTCTGTTACTATTGGAGAAGTAACTAGCAATACCTACATTATATCCAGTGATGCCACTGAAACCACGAACACAACCAGTGAAAGTTGTATCAGTTTTTCCTGTGTAAGTAATGATCTCATCACCAATCTTCAGGAGACCATAGTCATCTGGGAATCCTTTTGTGGATGGGACAGTTATTGTAGTATCTGTAGCACTGATTGCAGAGGAGAGAGTTGTCTCACCAACGACTACTTCTGGTACAAGATTATCAACCTTGATATAACGATCAAGATTATCAACCAGATCTACATTGCCTCCCTGTTTTTCAAGAGAAGCATAGTATTGTTTGAAGAATTCAACAGCTTTTGGAAAATCTGCTACTAAAAATTCTGGAAGTTGGCTCTCAATAATTTTATTGAGTTGCACTCTCTTCTCAAAATTCGACATATTTTATTTCCTCTCTAATGATCCGTTTGAGTAACTTGAAGTATAATAGTCTCTTGTGAAAGACACGCCAGAAATATCTTCACCAGATGCAATCACATCTTTAACCATATTTATTCTGCTACTGGAAACATCAAAACTGATGTATAGATCTTTTAATCCAATAACATCATTCGATTCTGGGAATGCCTGAATCTCAATAATATCGTTATCTGCTTCAGTACTAACGATGTTTATAGTATTGAGAATGACCTCTCCCTTCTTATAATCAACAATTCCTGCATCTTGAGAAACAACAACTCTATTGCCAGCCTCATCCATCTTAACAAGTGCGACAATACCCTTCTCAATATCAAGAGATTGTGGTCTACTCAAGAATGTTTGTGTTGCTTGCTGTGCAGTATCAATTGTATTAACTCCTCTTCCAATAATTGGAGAGTCAGTCAGATAAACAGTTGAAGATTCGCCAGCAATTCTAAATCCAGTTGATTTAATATTGAATCCATTGGGATTAACGTGGAATTTATTACCAAAACACAGTTCATACTGTGCAAATTGGTTCTTAAGAACCTTCATATCTCTTCTAATTCTAACCTTGGTAATATTAGAAGTGATTGCATCATCAACTCTATCAATAAGTTGAAGAATCTTACTATACTTAAATCGTCCACCGAAGCGATTCATATCAACATCACTGGCATATGTTGCTAATGCACTAGTAACATTGGTTTTCAAGTCATCAACATTCGATACTTGAGTTGTATTATAGTAAATTGAAGAATCAATCTCAACATAAAGCAGTTTGAGATCGACAATTTGCTGATTAATACCAGCAATTGCATATTGCTTCAGTTTATTAAGAATATTTTGCTTATCAAAATCGGAAACATACGTTCCATTCTTTGGTTTGATACTAATCTGCACCGTACCAAACTTTGGTGGCGTTAATTCTTCACCACCAACCACTGCAACAGACTCTGTGCTTGGATAGATCTGTTGAATAATTGCTTCGTAGTCCCTTGCTGTCACCGCTCTGTGCTGCGCGGCGTATAATCTAGGGGCAAAGTACTTAATTGAGGAAAGACCCTCTATATCGCCCCCATTGATTGCCTTTTGAATGGTTGTAACAGGGACAGTATCTGTTGGAATGACTCTTATACTGCTTTCATCAATGAAATTGCCCTGGAAATCGAATTGTGAAGGACCATTTCCAGATTCACCATCAGTTACAATGTAAGAAACTGTAATAATTGCGTTATTTTCTACTTTTTTACCAAAATATCCATCACCAAACAGGATTTCATACCTCTCATCTTGAATTTCTTGAATCAAGAAGATTTCAGAGGTTTTATCAAGGTTTAAAATGTTATCAACTTTGTGATATTCGATGCCAAGACCCGTATCACCAGGTCCTCTTACGTGAACAACGATGGTTGAGGCATCAATATTAGGATTATCAAGGATAAAACGTTGATCAACGGAACCTAACATAACAAATTGCCTTGTTAAGTAGGTTCCTTGGTAAATTTCTACTGGTTTTTCAGCAGATCCGAACTGTGCAAACCCATTTTTAACGGGTGCAGAGATATCTTCTGGTACGGAGAAACGATAAGAGGTATTATCAAAGTTACCAACACAAACCAAACCCGCTTTTAGGGTAATAAACTGACTTGTAGTGCTTGTTGGAACAGAAAATGTTACCTGTGCCTTTGCTGAACTACTAGATCTAGGTACATAACCGATATTTCTTGCTAGAGATACCACATTTTCCCTAACTGTCGCTGCATCCAGAAAGGATTCATTGACAACTAGGTTTGCATTGAATGCATTAATGTAAGTATTATAGGCAAGAGTATCGATCAGTACTGAAAAATTAGACCCTTCAAAGTCAAAATCCGTGAAATTTGAATTTGCACGGAGATATGACTTAATTTCAGACTTAATTTGATCGAAATCTAGGTTAGTAAATTGAGTGAAAGGCATATTTTTATCGTGTTCCCTCTAAAATGAAGGAGAAGGTTTGAGTATCCAAATCTAAACCCCTAATATCATATGCAATTTCCACTTCTAGAGTGTTATCATCAGGAAAAGGATTCACATCCACTCGAAGATTAGCAATTCTAGGTTCAAAAGCGTTAATTGTATTCTCAATTTGGTCCTTAATGCTAATAGCAAGTGGAATAGTAGCGTTTTCAAACAGAGTTTCGCGCAATGTTGACCCTAAATCTGGGTTAAATGGGCGTTCTGTAAGATTAGTTTCCACTAAATTACGAACTGATCGTGTAATGGCACGCTCATTAATGATGACTGGTAAGTCTTTTGTAATAGGATGTGGATCAAAGGAGAAACTAATATCCTTAAATGCCCTAGAGATCCTCTGCGATGCCATTATAGGGGTAGTTTTTTCTGAATTTATTTATACCTACTTCTTCAATTTCTACCATATTCCCAATCATCATGATCATCATCATTTCTAATTTGAGAATGAATTTGATTTTGATGTGTAAAGTTATGCTCTACATCTTCATCTTCACTATGTTTTTGTGGTTTAGTCCAGTAATCCGTGATCAATGATGTGGTGCCCCACATTTTGTACATGTAATTGGTGTCGCGATCTACAGGTGAATTACCCATTAGTGTTCTCTCGTTTGAATAAACATCGGAACTTTTTGAGGGGTTACTATCCCTAGAACTATTTACTCCTCAAGCAATTGAGGTTCATCATCTTTATCAGTATTTTTATGATCACCTGCTACTTCACGAAGCATTTTTTCGTGTTGTTTTGCAGCAAGGTTATCCAAGAAATCAGAAGTAGGTTCAGTCATTGTTATACGAGCAAAAAAAGAGGGAGGTGATTAACCTCCCGTGTGTGTAATATTATTTACCTTGTCCGCGATACCGCTTTTTAGCATTGTTGCGAGACGTAGCGGCATACTTGGTATTTTTACCAAAACCCTGGCGAGTCTTTTTGGGTTTTGATTCGATCATCATTTGACCAGCGAGACCGATTTTAGCGCGTGCCATTAGTTGTCCTCTGTAGTAATTTTAGTTTCAAGATCCGAGGGGTTCGGAGACCCAGTGGAGTAGAAATCCTCCGCTAGGTCCATCATTTTATCAAGATATTCCTCTTGGGTCAAGCCTTCTGCAAGTACTTTACCCTTGTAAATGATACTGTGACGTTCCATCAGATAACGCGAGTTTTTTCGTGACCGACGCGGATGCGAGGATCACACCAGATCTCAAATCCTGCTTCTTTTGCATCAAGACAGAACGAGACATCCTCGCCGCACATATCCTGTACTTCACCAGACTCAAAGACCTGCATCTTTGGAGCAAACCAAGGATAAGGCATACCTTCGTGTTCAAATACTCCGTTCTTAATCAACAACCACCCGAAGCCTGCATAATCTACAGTGAACGGCTTACGACGCTTCTGAATACTTTCCAAAGTTTCGTGGTTCATAACACCACCATTGTTTCGGAAATCATCTTCTTCCATCCAATGTGCAACACTGGTGGTTTGACCGTCTTCGGTACAATACCAACCACTTGCAATATCCTGGTCCATCAAAACCAATTGATAAAACTTTTCAGTGTTGAATACAATATCACTATCGATCCACAACTGCCAATCATACTTTAACTTTCCATCCCAAGGTTTCTGATCAGGACCACGAAGAACATTTGCACCTAAACACTTACAACGTGCAAAGTTCACCATAGAACTATAATCCTGTGAGATCTGAATACTTGCTCCAGATTGTACAAGATCAAAACACAGTTGTACAAAGTTCTTCAAAAATGTGTAAGAGACTCCTCTACCAGGTAAACAGAATACTACTGTCTTACCTTTAACCATCTCTCTTGCTGCTGCATAATCCCACTCTACTTCTTTCTTCGGAGCGGGCGCTTTTGCTTTTACTGTAAATCCTTTTGCCATAATTAGGTCAATTTGAAATGTGAATGCATTCGTTAGTAATTATACTATGAGAACCAACGAATGTCTACTGACGTAGGTACCAGGTTAAAGTTCGGTAATTACGATAGCATCACCATCTACTTCCATATTCACTTCCGTACCCTCATACCACCCAAACTCACTGATCACCCATTCAGGTAACTTGATCACATACTCACCAGTTACAGGATCAACCTCTACGGTGCTCAAATTTTCTCCGGGATTTTTTTGCATAAGAGGTATTCCGTTTCTCACTTTTGTTTTATATAGAAAAGTCTTGCCTTATACAAAGACCTCGCAAAAGCAAGACTTTATAGCTTAATGGTACCTAGTGTTTTTATATACACGGGCGCCGCCCGGACGGCGGGCGGGGGCGCGGCACTGCCTACCACGCACCCACACTGCTGTCAACCCACCTATGCCACCTGCCTAACCGAACACACAGTCGGCAATGGCAGCGACTGCCAGTTCGGAATACCAAACCTCCAGTTCCCCAAGGTCCACCCGCTCACCGAACAGATGACCGTAGTCTTGGGCAAACTGCATCAGGAAGTTCAGATCAGGGTCAGGGGAGAAAACAAACTGAACTGCCTCACTCCAGGAAATGGTTCCGTTAGCGTCGGGAGTGGGATGGGTCATCGGTGTTCCTTTCGGTTGTGCATATCCTACCATATCCGGATCACAGTGCAAGGGCAGCGTCGATCTTATCCATCAGGCGTTCTTGGGCAGCAGCACGACGGTCGGCAGCATACTGTGCCTTAGCACGACGCTTAACAGCATCCAGGTCATCCACCATCTTAGCGCCAAGTCCACGGGCAGGGGTGAACGTCATTCCGCCGCCACTGCTGCAACGCAGACCCTGTCCTTTGTGGTTGGTGTCGGTGCTGCGAGCGGTGCCGATTGCCTTTGCCATAGAGTCCGTTGCTTTCGTTTGGTACCTTGATAGTATAAGGGGCGATCAACCCCAGAGAGTCCAATCGGGTGACAGTTCGTCAACTGGACCCAGTTCCTCTACAGTGTGGACCTCAGTGTCCGACCAGAGGGATGCAGCGGTGAACATCTGCACTGCCTGCATGCGGTTGTAGCAATCCCAGATCTCAGTGTGGGGTTTGCCTTCGCTGGTGGCGCGGATGATGTAGCGGTTGATCGTTTGCATTGGTCCCTGTCGGTTGAGCGTATCCTACCATATAAA
>CEUT01147895.1_pt1 | contig 29340 bp, 11 predicted proteins | sample 531401 | NCBI WGS metagenome assembly CEUT01 (sample SAMEA2622821, study PRJEB7988) | marine metagenome | biome: marine biome (ENVO:00000447); feature: surface water layer (ENVO:00002042); material: "saline water (ENVO:00002010), including plankton (ENVO:xxxxxxxx)" | depth 5 m | reverse complement strand
GATTTAAGCGAGACCTTTGATGTCTTAAGAAATGCAAAATGTTCTTTTGGGCCTTCATCTGGCCCAATGCATTTAGCTAGTTTGTGTGGTTGTCCTCACGTTGTTTGGTCAAAACCTGAAAACAGAACAAGATACCAGACAAATTGGAATCCACTATCAACACCTATATTATTTTTGGATGAATTTTCTTGGCATCCAGAGTCAGACTATGTATACGCAAAATTTAAACAATGGAAATTAAATAATAAATAAAACTATGATAATATCATATTGGATAATACAGGAGAAGTAATTATGAACCTATCAGATCAAGCTTTAGGCGCTATTATGATGGCACTACAAAAGTCATTATTGGAACAGAGCGATATTGTACCAGTTCTAAAAAACTTTAATTTTATGTTAAATGAAGAACAACAGCTAAACGTAACTAATCCTCCAACATTTAAGATTGACAATCAGGAGACGCTAGTTACAGTTGGCAGCGATTAATGCCAATATATGATTATGTTTGTGATAGCTGCGGCTTAAGCAAATCTTTTCACCATTCTTTTGATGAAAAGATAGAAGTTTGCCCTTCTTGCGGCGCAGTTGAGGAGTTTAGGAAAGTACTATCTGGCTTCAACACAAGCAGTAAGCCTAGTTTAAAAACCAATAAAGTTGGCAATTTGACTAAAGAATATATTGAAGAAAATCGCAAAGTTTTAGAAGACCAGAAAAAACAGTTGAGGAAAGATAGAATATAATGGAAATTGCATTATTTGTAACAATTTTTGCGTTAGTTGGTATTATTATATTTATGTTATTCTATATACGTTGGTTGTTAAAAACTTTATCTAACATAGATAGTACAATTTCTGAACTATGGGTGGGAATAACTAAATTTAATAGTCATCTCAAAGTGGTGCATGATACAGAGATGTTTTATGGCGATTCAACGTTACAAGCTCTCATCGAACACTCTCAGGAATTATCCGAAAATATAGAGTCTATAAAAGGGATTTTTCTCCCGGAAGAGGATATTGAGTATGAGGACGAGAGCCAAGAAAAAGAAGAATAATTATTTCACAAAGGTTCATGAAGAAGCTATTATACAATACGCTAGAACAGATTGTATAAAGGTTCGAACTGAATTGTATGTAAGTTTAATACAGCCTGCATTAGACGAAATGGTGAATAAGATTATATTCACTTATAAGTTTACTAATATACCAAATATTGATTCACTGCGCGAAGAGTGCAAGGTTTGGTTAACAACAATACTAGATAAATACAATCCAGATAAAGGCAGCAAAGCTTTCTCGTACTTCTCAGTAGTAACAAAAAATTGGTTTATTCATAAGATAAAGAAGAACTCTAAAAAGGCCAAAACCGAAGTTTCATATGAAGATATGGTTGAAAAAGGGGTGTTGGAATCTAAGGTTCAAATGAATCTAGAAAACACTTATTTAAAAGATCGAGAAGACCAAGAGTTTTGGTTTGAGTTAATGAAAAATCTAGATAAGTGGGAAACTGTAATGCTAAAACCTAACGAAAAGAAAGTTCTCTTGGCTGTTAGGCACTTGATTGATAATATAGATAACATTGAAATATTTAACAAAAAAGCAATATATTTATACTTAAGGGAGATAACAGGCTTAAACACAAAACAGGTTGTTAATAACTTAAATAAAATACGTGATAAATATAAACTATTTAAGATTAAATGGGAAAGAGGCGAAATATAAAATCGATTAAAAACTATTTAATGTTGTGAAGAACTTAGAAAAATATATAGAAGAAGCTACAAAGAATATCACAGAGGACAGGGCAGCAACCAAGACCCTACTTATGACGGTCATGAAGTATATCCAGTCTTCAGAAGACCGCCATCGCGATGCTGGTCTAATAGCTGCTAAGTATTTAGAAACTCTGCAAAGGTCTAACGAGCAATTAGTAAAAATAGCCGCATTAGTTCAAAAGAAAGAATCTCACAAGTCTGAAGGGATTACCGAAGAAGACAAAAAAGAATTATTTGACTTAATTCAAGGTGAGGATTCTGAAGATGGCTAATAAAAATATCTTAGAACAACTCAGCCCATCTAAACACAACCCAATTGACCGCCGTTATGCTGCGTCTTTAGATGACAGCTTACCCTCAACAACAGCTGGTATTACCGGTGAAAACGTCTTTGTCGAACTATCAAGAATGATAGAAGAGCGCAACGATAGAGACTTACTGCCAGATGGAAACACATTTTCAGCAGTTATGGTTTCTTCTACTGAGATTAAAATAACAGACAACAGTCACGCATGTATGGTGCCGAGAGATTTATGGAATACGTATGCCGCAAACCCTAGTGGGTTTTCAATGTACAAATGTAGAGTAGCTATAGATTTTAGAGATTGTAACAAACCAGCCCCTAGTCACATAGCAAAAATACCAGAAGAAATGTCTTCTAGAGATTTGTTGAGAAGTCAAAATTATAGTTTAGCATTTGGGCTTTTTCTTAAAAAGCCACAAGCTGGAGAACAGTATCGAGTTAAAATATTAAACAAAACAAAAGATTTTTGTGGTGATGAGATTATTGTTTTAGACAAAGAAGGAACATACGACTTTATTAAAGCGCAGTCAATGAAGCAAAGGTTGGCTACTGCCGGTGGATATGATAGTGCAGCCGCTGCAGCGATAGCGGGAGCAGCTTCTTTGCAGCCCGGATATCCAATGTTTAATGGCGCAAACATGATAGTTCCAGCACCCGGGCATACCAGAGTTGTTTCTGGTTTTGGTGCCAGTCGCTCTCAAGGCGCTCACGAAGCAATCGACATCAACATGCCAGTTGGAACCAAAATAGTTTCTCAAGCCAAAGGAAAGATAATAGGCTATTATTCCCGAGAGCGATATGATAAAGAGTGGAAAGCGTTTTATAATTATCTCAATGAAAATGAGGAAACTAAGGCGACTATGCAAGGCACAACTCAACCTACTAGTTGGGCAGATTTTAAGAAAATGTGCGCAGCGAAGTTAGGTCGAAACAAGGCCGCTACAATTCTCCGCGCTCTCGAATCGAAAGACCGTCCAATGCAGTTATCCGGAGTTATGCTGATAGTCCGGTATATTTCTGATGATGGCCTAGCATATGATTTTTATTACCAACATGTCGATAGATTTACTCAAAGTTGGAAAAAGGGAGACGAAGTTCAGCCCGGGCAGACCATAGTGTTGGCGGGAGATACTGCTATATTTGACTCCCCAGCTCACTTACATTTAAGTGTTAGACAGGTGCCTAATCCAAATAACGATAATCGCCAGAGAGGGCCAAAAGTAGATCCAGAATCGTTAATACCGGGTTTGGAAAAGGGATATTCATGACGTATGATTTAGAAAAATCAGGAATTGGTAGTTTAGAATTAGCAGAAAGAGTACCAAAATTTTCAGCTAGAGATGGTGATGGAATTATAACTGCAGCTATTCCTGGTCTCGACGGCGTAGATAACAACGCCTGTATTATTTTGGGTCGCGACCGAACCGGAGCAGCCTCTGGTGGCTTTGGTAAATATAAAAGAGCTGGAGCTATTGATATAGTTGTTGGTCGCCAAGCACCAAAATGTGCCTGGACTTTGGAACCTGAATCAAAAAATTTTTTAGGAATTGACTCAAGAGATTTTCGCACAGCCGGCCCTTTATTTAATGCTATTATCGACCCAAAATTAAAAGATTACAAAATAGATGATGACGGAAGCCCCCCACTCAAAGAAGATGTGGAAAGCGTAGCAATGGATGCAGCTAGAATATATTTAAGCCAAAAATGTAGAATAGATGACGCATTTAGGTTAACCCCTACAAATAACGGCCCCAGAATGGCCTCAACTAATCCTAGGTCAGCAATAGCTATGAAAGCAGACCATGTTCGGCTTATTTCCAGAGAAGGTATGAAATTAGTAACAATGGGTTCCGGGGTTCAATTTCCAGAAAATGTATCAAGCCAAGGTCACAAATTAGTAAAAACATATGGAATCGATTTGATTGCGGGTAACGGAATAGATGCAAATGGTAAAGCAATCAATCAAGAGCCTTTAGTCAAGGGTCACGCAATGATGAAGATGATATCAGAAATGATTACTTTGGTTGATAATTTGACCGGTATAGTTTCAACCTTTTTTGCTCAACAAAATATAATAAATAATGGATATTTAGCTGAATTTGGTGCTTCTGGTGCAGGTCTGGTTGTAATGGACCCAGTGTCTAGGACAGTAGCGACTACAGTAACAATTGACATGTTGGCAAAAACTGTAACAAGTTTAACAAGCATGAAAAGTAATCTTGCAAAGTTTAAATGGGAACACGGTCTGGCAGTAACAAAAGACCAACAAGAAGCTATTGGTGCTTTAAGTTCATATATAGATGGTAGCGATGAAGGAGAATCAAGATTTAAATCTGTGATAGCAGGTAAATCTCCCTTGAGTAGATATAATACGACGAATTAATTATGGCAGAAAAATTTTTTAATATTACTATAAGAATAGATGGAAAAAGGCATGTATTCGAATTTAAAAAAGCAGAAGAAGGTACCGGCGGTAATACTATATTAGCTGTAAAAAAGCTCTTATTTAGCGTACTTGGCGATGAAAATCCAACCGGAGTGGATTCTAGTGATGGCGCTCTTTTTGACCAAAAAATGAAAGTTGCGCTACAAAAATATCAACAAAAATTTCAAATACCGATTAAGGAATATTTTTCAGGCGTTCGTGGAATTCCAGACAGCGATTTAGATGAGGCCATGGAGCAGGAGTTTGGGGTGCTTGGCCAAGCAACGTTGATGGTTATGCACGGTTTTTGGTTCTCAGCTGGTGAGGTAATTCTAACACCCACAGGATATAGTAATCAAAATTTAACATTAAGTAGAAGTGAATTGTATAACGCTTGTACAAGTGTTGTGCAACAAGGTTTAGCACTAGAAGAGTTAACTTTCAGTGAGCCAGCAGACGTTGGCCCAGATATAGCAATGCCTCCAATGGATATAGAAAGGGCTGTACAAGAATTTGCTATAGAAGATCCAAAACTAAATCCAAAACCAGTCGTTAGAGGCAACAAAGTTCATATTGCTATTAGAACAAATTATAAGCTTGATAATAATCCACCTGATTTATCGGACCAAAACAATAGAGAATCATTTTTTGCTATTGGTGGTCCATGTGATATGTTGGAACTTGTAGCACTTAAACAAGTATTTAGATATTTTAATAAGCAAATGTTTTTCATTTTGAGAAACGATTCTCCTGGAGAAGCAATTCAAATTGATGTCACTGGAACTCAAGGTGATATGGTTAGGGCTTTTCCTTTTCTATCGACACGCTCTCCAGGTCAAGATATAAATATGCATGTTGCCAATCCTACAAACGAATTTTATTTACCGCTTTTTGAAAGAACTGTAGCTGGTATAACCCCAATTAGTCGCGCAGCGCTACCCAGAACTAAGTTGGGTGTTTTAAATGATGATACATTGCTATTCATAGAATTTGAAGGTTTCTTCCCGCCAGTTCAAAGGCACAAAAATGCAGTTTATGGTGCTAAGTTTGCAATAAACAAAACAAAACTTGATGCAATTATTACACCAGCTACAAGAGGTCGAGAATTTAATATAGCAGAGGCTTATGAGAAAAGCAAACAAGCTTATGAACTAGGGAAAGATGTTTTTGATAAAGTTGATTATGTATTTTCAAATCCTAAAGAATTTGTATATGGTTTAGGAGATGAATATTTAAAGACAAAAAGAAAATACGAAGCTAGAATAAATGATGCTATAGATGATTTCAAAAGAAAAGAAACAAGAGACCAAATTGGATATGCAACCAAGAAATTAGATGAAAAGTTGGATATAACTGGTGCATTAAGAGAACAAACATTTAGAAATAGATTGAGAAGGTCTCAAGAAAAAACAGCTGCTTTAGCGGCTACTAGACCATCTGCAGACAAAACAGTTGAATATGATTTGATAGGTTTAAAAAATAGGGTAGATGTAATTTTTGGTAAAATGAATAAATATCAAAAAGAACTAGAAAATCTATCAGAAAAAGGTCTCCATGGAGGATTTAGGCCTCCTATAAATTTGTCAGTAGAAGCAGAGCGTTTAAAGAGTTTATATGAAACAATTGTAGCTTACATAGAAGATAGAGGGTTTAGAAACAGAGGTACCTTGAGGGTTAGATTTGCCCCCATTGCTGGCACCGGTGGCATTGCCATAATAAAAATGCACTATAATTCAAACGAGTTATCAGATTTAAAAAAAATCAGACAAGAGCTAGGTCCAGAAGATAACACTGCAGCTACAGAAGAAAATACAGACCTCACCAATCTAACAGATGAAGAAAGAACTAGGCGGCAAAAGCTTCAATTTGCGGAAGTGGTATCTACAGCCACATCGCCAGGTGGACCTTTAAGTAGAAATCCATATACTGACGCAACAGCTGTTGGTTATTTTAGTTTTATCAATCAAATATATGACGAAGTAAAAGGCAGAGGTGCCTTTGATAACATAGAGATGTTTGACCAACCCGATGCATCTTCAAGTATGAGTTTCTTAGAGAAGTGTAAAAATGCAACGCAATTGGGAGCTTTAATATTTGTAGCTAAGTTTAGATATCCAATGTCTAATTTCAAGAGCAATTTGGACCCTCAAGCCGGTACAGATTTTGATATCGATTCAAATGTAGAAGAGGTTATTAAAGATGCTAGACAAAAAATAGAAGAATATAGGAGTGATTTAACTAACAAAAAGAAAGACGACTTTATTCGTTTAAGAAAAGGTAAAGTTTTTAGAATTGAAGATGAATTTCCTTTGGGAGAAATGTGCAACCTTCCAGATTTGTATGACGAGTTAATCAATAAGTTTAATTTTAGTGCATTGATGTGTGATTTGGTTGCTTGTATACCAGACATACCCCCTATACCCACAGATTTTGATATAAACTTACCAAAATTGCCAAAATTGCCAACTTTTGACCCAATGGCAGTTATAATTCCTATAATAGAAGCTTTCTTAATAGACCTAGTAACTCAATTTTTGTGCTCTCTTATTAACTCAATATTAGATATTTTGCGCGATCCCTCTTGTGAAGACTTGTTTAGACTGGCGTTGAATGGCGCAGTAGACATTATTGACCTTATAAAAGAAGCGACAAGAGATAGAAACTTAGAAGGAAAAATGGTTATAGTTGAAGCGCTAAGAAATTCCGGCATTCCGCCAGAAGTCTTTGCTTCAGAGACAGGAAGTCCGGGTCAGCCGAATACTGTTTCTAGTTTGTTCAGTGATATATCTGAAATTTTGACAGTTAGTCAACTCTGTGCTTTGCTAGAAGGAAATCCATCGCAGCAAACATTGGATGGCATAGAAATCGTTATGTCAGAGAATCATCCTGGTCTTGTAAGATATTTTTATGATGCTTCATCTATAAAGTCCCTTTTTGCAGAATTAGGTAAATTAGTCGACCCTGAAATTTGCAGAAGAATTACAGCAATTGCAGAGTCCAGTATGGCTCCTAGTCGCTGTCCTGAAGATACTATTGACCAACTTAAGAAAGATTTAGAACAAAACGGTACAGCAAAAGCAGAAGTGGAAAGAGCAATTGAAGCTGTCAGAGAACAAGCAATCAACCGCTCAGAGGCTTTCAAAGCTTTATTTACTGGTTCTCCAATCAATAAACTTGTGCAAAATAATCCGCCACCTACACCAGCGAATATCATGCCTGACTTTTTTAAAAGTTCAATAAATACGAGTATGACTGCGATTTCAGAGCAGGTTCGAGTTTCTTTAAGGGTAGACTCGGAAAACTTTATTGAAGGGCTGTACGACCAAGTATCGACCCCTCTGGACCAAACTGACCCTGAATTTAATTCATTCTTTGCATACAAGTTTTATAGGGCCATGGCTATTCTAGATAAGATAGATAAAGAAGATTTGCTTAATCCTGAACCACCCGAAGCGCAGAGAGCAGGCATAAATATTGAAAAGTCTTGGATGTTAAGGGAATATTTGTATTCAGACAGTTCCATATTCGAATTAGCGGACCCGGCGGACCAAGATAATAGCAATTTTTTGCAATTTCCGTTTCCAACCCCATTCAATGAACAGCCTACAAAATATCGTGTTGTGACAAGTGTAGATTCAGATACTGGAGAATCTGTTCTTTCTTTTAAGATTAGAGGTGATATTGATATAGCAAATTTAAATCGAGGTCAAGATAATGCAAAAGAAGGCAGGCCGTTTGCACCAGTTTTGATGACGGGCTTGATGGTTGGTAAAAGTGGTCGCGATAAGAGACCACAAAGAATTGAAGTAGGTAAATTGTATTCTGAGAAAGATGATAGTGATAATAATCGTGACCATAAAATACCTGATTTTGACTTGCCTGATTCTGGTATCGGTGATGCTCTACCTTTGATAAAAGTTCATGCTAATTTGGTACAAGAAATACAAGCAGATATCAATGAAAAAATGGGAGAATTGCAGCAAGATATTTTAAATCATCTGACGGTCAATCTGAAAAGAAAGTTTGAAGGCCAATTATTACCAGCTATAAAAAGTGTTTTTTCTCCGGAAGAAGAACTAAAGAGAGAGGCAATAGCAGAAAATCAAGAAGAAGTCCCTAACGCCTTTAGGGAGGTTGTCGACTTTAGTGACGAACAAGGTGAAGTAAAAATTAACTTTTCTCTTCCTGATTTGGGTACCGGTGAAGTTCCAAATATCATATCTTATGAAGAGTTGGCCAGAGAAGGCCCACCTGAAGAAGCTGACAGATATAGAATAACAATTAGTAGAGATAATTTTACCAACACTGAAGTGATTATAGATGCCTGCGACCCAGCACCTTCAGAAGAAGGCCTCTCTTTGAATCGGGAATATGGTGGAACACGCGGTAAGAAATCAAGAGTTTTTGCCCGAGTTGCTCAAGATTCTTTTAAAAATGCTATTCTAGAAACCTATCCAAAAGATACTAGCTTTATTAGAGTATATGATGAAGAACTAGAAGAATATAATTGGGTCTCTGAGAGCGATGCGGGTGCAGCTGTGGCTCAGAGATATCGAAGCCAAGAAGAAAATTTAACAACAAATGTAATGACACTAGACGACAACGGAGTAGGGCTGATAGATAAAATAGAAGACACAAGAATGACTTTTTATGAAACTTTATTCGAATTTATCTTAGGTCAGTATAGGGAGTCTAAAATATTTGATAATGATTACGTTAGAGGTTTGGCAGCACGCTTGTTGAGAATAGAGCATACTGATGGTAATAATTGTATAGTTTCTGCTTTTGACACTTTTGGTGTTGATGATTTACCAAAGAAAATTGCTCAAAGAATTGAACAAGAATTCAACAGCTCAGAATATGACCCATATACATATGATTTTACAGAATCAGGCCCAGTTGAAAAGGGTATGATTTTGGGATTATCTGAATTTTTGATTAGAATTTATGTTATTGAGTTTACCTTAAGATCTTCAATAACAATGTCTAGCTTTTCCAATGTAGAGGCTCTAGCTGAAGAAAGTTATGTAAACATGTTTTCAGTTTATATACGACAAAACATAACAGAATTAGTTGGAGAGAAGTATGTTAGTGTTGTTATGGATGCTATTAAAAAAATAACAAATATTAACGACGATACAAGAGCTATTAAAAAAATAGTTAATGACCAAATAAATGATTTAAAAGAAAATATAAATTTTATATTTGGCAATGAAAAAATAGATTTAGATGTACAAAACAACTTTTTAAACTCATTAGAGTCTGCATATGTTTTCAACAAATATCCGCCAGTTGGTCAAACAATCCCAACATCCGAAAGACTAACTAAATCAGTATTAGACCCAAATTCTCAAACGGGCACAAAACAACTAAAGTTGTTGGTTGGTGCTAATAAACCGTTCTTTTATTTGGAAAAATATTTTAAATATAAAGGCTTATATAATAATTCACTAATTGATGTATTTAAGCAGCATTTAAGAGCAGCACTTGCCAGTAATATTGTTGGCAAAGCAAAAACACAAGTATTAGAAGAAGAAGGGTTATTAACACGAGAGCAATTTGACGAATTTCAGGGAGACCGTGAAGTAGACAGAATAATGCGAGCACTCACTGAAGATAACGACATAAAGCGAGCTATTCATCATTTAGATAAAAAAGTGACTGATTCCAATAGAAAACGCGAAATTTTCAGCCCACAAGAGCTTCAAGGGTTCTTTGACGGCTTAATAATAAGAAAAGACCGAATTGCAAACTTGCTTAGACGCCCATTGGGAATATCAGAAGAAGCAACAACTAGACCACTGTATCCGATAAAGCATATTATGCGAAGAAGAATACATATAGAATTAAATCCAATGGAGGGCAACAGTTCCGGTGGTGGCCACAGCATAAAGACTGCCAGAACTTTCAAAGAAAGAGATTCAACAATTCATCACTGGATCAATAATCTAGCGCGTTATATTGATGTCCCTTTTAGTAATCGCCCTTTCAAGCGTGGCTTTGAATCAGCGCCAAAATATTATAAAATACAAACCAATCTTAGCGATATATTTTCTCAAATAGGTGTTGATTCTACAGCTGGCTTCTTTACAAAAGAAAGTATTATGAGCGATGATAGAGTTTTAGAACAGTTTAGAAAATTCTATAATATTGGCCATGGCGTGGAACTTGATACGCTTTTTGATAATGATAAGGTTAAAAAAGGTTTAAAGCTTAAGAAAATCAAGTACTCGGTTCCTGATGAATCGGGAAGAGTGGTTTCTAATTTTTACGACCAAAATGATTTAAATCCCGAAACAAACCCAACTGTAGTTGAACTTTCAGAAGAAGAGTTTGCTAGGGCGACTGTTCCGGTTAGTGACTCTCAAAGAGATTTAGGCATTACAGAAAATACGTATGAAGTTTGGACTGAATATGTGTTTCATATTAAAACTTATCCTTTTGCACATTATGGAGAGACTTTTGATAACGAAGGTGTTCTGCCGAGTGTAACCGTTGGTGAGTTTATGAATCTTACCGGTTTAACGGTTCAAGGCCCTGCGCCAACTTCTGGAGGCGAGCATCAATCCGATAGTAGAACAATTACAAGGTATGGTCTTTATAGTCGCGCTCCATTAGTCGCCGGAGATTCGGACCAGCTCACAGGTACTTGGACTGTTGACCGAGATTCAGATGATATATACGGTGCCTGTTTAGGTGAAGCAATGACTCACAATACCGCAAGGGCGGCAGGCACTACTCAACTTTTTGCCGGCGGAGCTACGTCTTATAGTGGCCCTAGCGTTTTTTATGATATTTCCCAAGAAGTGTTCAATACTATTAAAACTGTGGCCACAGAATGGAGACGACAACAAAGGGATGCAACTACAAAGAAAATGCGTGTCGGTGGCACCACCGGTAGAAATGTACCACCGGATGCAAACCGAATTGCCGCTCGGTATAAAGAAGCCCGAGAAAGTCGGGTGAACGATATGAATCATCTTGGAGCGGATAACAATTTACCACCTAGAATGTTGGGTTTTATATTAATTGGGATGGTCGATGGTCGTATAAGAAGCAGGGAAGATATTAAAAATGAATTTTCTGTTGCTCAAGATGCTGGTCATATAAGTCAAGAGTTTTATGCTTTGTTAGGTGGCTTGCCTCCTACTCCTCTAAACACTAGAAACTTTTTTAATGTAGAGAATATTAATTTTGAAAATACCCCTCAAGTTTTGAGAGTTGCCTATCCTCTATCTAGGGCTACAAAAGCAACCGGGTACGAGAGGGACATAAGACAAAGAAATAAACTAATGTCTCCAATTAAGGTGCTTTGTCGCAGAATAGATTATATGCATGGCACAACTATAAAAGATACACAGTTGTTCGCAAATTATGTTGTGCCCTCTGTTCTTCAAGCACTTCCAACAAGAGGAGAAGCAAGCGACCTCGCAATCGCAACTCAGAAAAAAACTCGGTTACTTAGGCAAGCATTCGAACATCAGTGTGGAGTTTTTAGGGTTTTGTTAGCAGGAGGTCACATTGATAGTTTAGAAGATATGTTCAAAGATAAAAATCCCAGGACTAGCAATAGGGCTAATTATGCTCCATGTAAATTTACTATTGCAAGATTATATGGTACAGCTGCATTTTATGAGTGGACAAATAATGCGAAATGGGATATTGCTCATTCTAATTTTATAGTGGGTAGAAATCATGAAAAGCATTATGATAAACTTTTTATAGAGCATCCCGGGTACTTATTAAAATCCCCAATTCGCCGCAGCACCGGGGCACTTCATACAGCCGGCACATTTTATTTTGATACTAATATATCGCTACAAGAGCAAAATAATTATTTTCACCCAAAATACAGGGTTATGAGGTCATCAGATTTAGCCAGAGAAAGCACAGTTTATCGTCTCAATACAGACCCAAGAGATGTTTATAGGGATTATAGTAGTAGTCGCCCTAGTGTGGAATGGGGTGCTGTTACGGAAAATTTGTTTGGTTTTGTAATGAATTATATAAATTATTATGTTGATCGAACAACATTTGATGGTATCTATGGAAGGACATCGAATAAAGACTGGATTAATTCGATTCAAGTTGAAAGAGTGTATGGTGGCCCAACCAACGATGAAAATCCATCAAATATTAACATCGCGGTCACGAGTCTTGCCAATGCGGCGGCTTCACAAGATATCGCAAAAGCCATAAAAGAAGAGGGAGTTTCAGCAAAGCATTTTAAGATTCGCCCTACATATAAAAATATATCAATGGTCTGGGCAGACAGCAACAGTGGTGGTGCCCTTAGAAACAGCGACGTACCCGCAGTAAAACGTGCTTATCAAAGCAAACGTGAAAGTATTGCTAGGCATATGCTAAAGTTTAAAGTAAAGGATGTTAACCCCTTTGAAGAAGAAACATACGCAAGAATGTTGGATGATACAAATAATTCATATGCCTGGGTATTATATGATATAAAAAAGTTTAGGGCTCATATACAAATTCAAAATTCTATTCAATACAATCAGATTTTTACCTTGGCAGCAATTGATAATATTTTATCTCCCGAAACAGAAGATGGCGATATAAATGAGATAATAAGAGCTACTTTTTTCAAAGTTATTTTTGGTGGCTTACACTTAGGAGTCAGACTAGTCGGCGTCATGGACGAAAATAATAGTCAGCGCATTTTTGACCACCTAGGTATTAGCGGTGAAGGCGCGGGCGATGGAAATAGCGGATTTTACAAAGTTGTTGAAGAACAAAAATCTTTTATGCTTCCATTTCAAGATATTGAAAATAATACACATTTTAGGTCAGCTATTCCTTTTGCTTTTTATGAAGAGAAAATACCATTTGACGAAGATAACCCTTATGCGTGTTTTAATATAAGAGATGTTTATCAATCCTATGAAGAAAATTTCAATTATTTAAAAAACAAATTATCTGAAGAAAGAAACTATAAAAGAATAATGCAGTACAGTTTTCCAATACAAAGAATATTTGATGTTTGTGGTGTATTTTCTATGTTCGCCCTATCAACAAAGCCAGAAATTATAGATATATTTGGTTCATCAAAAGGGCTAATACTTTCAAATATATCTGTTGCTTCGATGGTGTCTGACATAACTCATAATGACCCAGAAAATACACTAGTTCAAGCTCTAAACGCCTGTTCGCCGGCCTTGCAAGAATCTATGCAAGAAGGCCACGGTTCTGATGGTTTTAAACTTCCACCGCGCATTAAAGCTTTAGGTGGATTTTTTGCAAATTTCGATAAGATGATAGCTAGGCAAGCGAAAGAATTTTTGATAAAAGTTCCTAGAACTTTTGCTCAAGCTACAGACCCAGCTTACAGGGATATGAAAAAGAAGGTGGATTCTTGTAAACTAAATGGTATTTCATTTAAAGAAATGCAATATTTTACAGATACTAAAGAATTAGATTATGGTATATTGGAAGATGAGAGTGGCAATAGGACATACGCTCCAATTAATATTGCATTTCCATTAGACTTTTTTACAAGTTTTGTTCCATTTCCACCTTTTATTATAAATTATCCAAGATTTAAATCATCTTTAACAAAGATGGTTAACGGTGTAATAAATTCAGGAGTTCTCCCCCCAGAAGCTCAATTAGCTTCGGACCTAGCATCTGGTTGTGGTGGGTTGTTGGGGCCTGCAAATAACGCTTATGGCTCCTTTTTAACACCAACAGGTCTTCTAGTGATGGGCGTTAACGAACTTCCGGGTGATATTGGCAGGTACAAGACCACATGTGCAAATGAGAGTATAACTCCAGATAATATGTTGCCAGGTCCATGTGATGAAGGAGTATCTTCACCGGAATCTAGCGCAAGTGGCGAATCTGATCCATGTGATAGAACAAGCGATGAAAGTGTACCAAATACAGAAAAAGATGAGAATTCTTGTTAAATAAGGATAATTAAAATATGGCAGGTTTATCACCAAAATTACCACTTACTCTTAGCCCTATAGAAGGGCCATACACTTCTCTAAAAGAACTAAAGGATGTTGTTAAGCAAAATTTAACAATGCTTTTATTAACAATACCTGGAGAGAGAATTATGGACCCTAATTTTGGAGTGGGTTTAGAACGGTTTTTATTTGAGCCAAATGACAGAAGTGTAGTTCTAGAAATAGGAAGTCGTATCGAAACTCAACTACAGACGTACATGCCGTTTTTAAGTTTAAAAGATTTTTATTTTGACGACGGAACTAATGACTTAAAAAATAATATTAACACTTTAAATATACAAATAGTTTACTATATAAATCCTCTAGCAGAAGAGGATGTATTGTCTATTAACATACCAGAAAATAAAGTTTAAAACTATTTAGATTAAAATAGGGATTTTTAAAAGCAATGTCAAGAAAAAAAATAGTTCCGGTCAAATATACTAGTAGAGATTTTCATTCAATCAAAAAAGACCTAGTGGACCATGCTAAAAGATATTATCCAAATACTTTTAAAGATTTTAATGATGCCTCCTTTGGTTCTTTAATGTTAGATACTGTCGCTTATGTTGGCGATATGTTGTCCTTTTATTTAGATTATAGTGTTAATGAATCCTTTTTAGAAACTTCTATTGAATATGAAAACGTTCTAAATCACGCCAATCAGTTAGGATATAAATACAGGAATAGTCCTTCTTCAACTGGTATCTGTGATTTTTATGTCGCTGTCCCGGCATCAACTATAACCGGCGGCCCCAATGAATCGTACTTCCCTATCATTCTGGCGGGTACAACTTTGCAGTCTACCAATGGAACAATGTTTACATTAGTAGAAAATGTAAGTTTTGAATCTGCTGGATATGGAGATAGAGAGGTTTATGAACGTGATGACAACGGTGTTGTAACTTATTATTTATTACGCGCTCATGGTCGAGTTGTATCCGGAGAATTAGTTGAAGAAGAGATTGTTATAGGTGATTTCGAAAGATTCAAAAAAGCCACAATTGTAGGGACCGATATTGGAGAAGTTGTATCAGTATTTGATTCAGAAGGTAAGGAATATTTTGAAGTAGATTATCTTTCTCAAAATATTATTTATAAAGCAATACCGAACTTAGGAGATAATAAAGAAACAGTGCCTTCTATTTTTAAGCCATTTGCGGTACCTAGAAGGTTTGTTGTAGAGCAAAAAAGAGACAGGACAGTATTACAATTTGGATACGGCTCAGAAGAAGAACTAAAAAACAAATCTTTAGTTGACCCGGCTGATATTGCTTTGCAAGTCGATGGAAGAACATATGTGACTGATAGTTCCTTTGACCCAATAAGAATAACAAAAACTGATAAATTTGGAGTTGCTCCGGCGAATACAACTTTGGTTGTTACTTACAGGAAAAATACAAATGAAAATGTCAACGTAGGTACCAGTCAAATTACAGAAATAACTAAAACTAAAGTTAGATTTAAAAATCAATCAGACTTAAATTTTGCTGTCAGACAATACATTATTTCAAATATAGAAGTAGACAATCCGGAGCCTATCTTGGGAGATATTTCAACTCCTACAACTGAAGAAATAAAAAGACGCGCTATTGATATTTATGCTATGCAAAATAGAGCAGTTACAATTCAAGATTATAAAGCGGCTGTATATTCTATGCCGGCACAGTTTGGCGCAGTAAAGCGATGCTCTATAGAAAGAGACGTTGATAGCGGTAGAAGAAATTTAAAAATCTACGTATTAGCGGAAGACGCAAATGGAAAATTCATAGCTACTAACGAAACTTTAAAAAATAATTTAAGAAATTACTTAAATAATATTAAAATGATAAACGACACTGCTGACATTATAGACGCATCTGTAGTTAATATATGTATTGAATTTGAGATAAGAGTTGAAAGAGAAGTGAACAAAGAAGACGCCCGCATAAGGTGCATAAATGAGATTGTTGATGAATTAGAAATTCCAAAAGAAATTGGAGAACCATTTTATACCACAGATATAATAAGAATTTTAAGGAACGTTGATGGTGTAATTGATGTACTCAATGTTAAATTAATAAACAAAGTGGGTGGTATTTATAGTGATGTAGAACACCCAATAGAATCTAATATGTCTGCAGAAGGGACAATTCTTTCTGTGGAAAGTGACATGGTATTAGAAGTTAAGTACCCTTTTGATGATATAGTTGGAATAGTTAAATAATGAGTATTAAAAAGTTTTTTATAAACAAAGATACAACTATAACAAATGCTTTCAAATCTAACCTCTCTACTAGAGGTACAGATGCAAATATGGGTAATTCTGATATTTTGGAAACATTTTCCATATTTGGTCAAGCAAGTTCTGGTTCTTTGGAGAAATCAAGGATATTGATTGATTTCCCTCTTTCTGAAATTTCTTCTTCTAGAACAGTAGGGTTGGCAAAACCAGAAGGTATACCTGCTAGTGGCAGTGTTAATTTTTATTTAAGAATGTACAATGCGGAACATTCACAGACTCTACCATCGAATTATTTCTTAACAGTACTCCCAGTTTCAGGGGCTTCTTGGGACGAGGGATACGGCCTTGATATGGAGTCTTACACACACAAAGGTGTAACAAACTGGCTTACTGCTTCTTTTGATAACGTTGCTCAGCGGCTCAAAATATTATTTAAATCAGCTACCATGTCTCATTTTGACGATGGTTATATATCTCTTTATGATGGTGAAAAGAAAAGGTATGATTTTTGGTTTGATACTGGCAATGACTCACCACCAAATGCCGGTGCTGAAGCTGATATACGTGTAGATATCTCTTCTGCTGCAGACATTAATGCTTTAATCACAACTTTTAATACCGTAATCAATAACAGAACAGAGTTTTCAAGCTCCTTCTCAACTGCTGATGCAAGCAATAGATTTATAGAGGTTTTAAACACCACAGCTGGTATATCTCGCCAGCCAACGGCATCGGCTACATTAATTGACCAAACTCCCGACCAGATTCAGTTTTTTACAATAAGAACTGGCTCAAATTACACTCCATGGCAAACTCCAGGTGGAGATTTCAAGAGTTTGGCATACACCTCTGGTCAAACTTTACCCCTTTATAAATTTCCAATAGATAAAGGTACAGAAGATATTGAGTTGGACATAACAGCTTTGGTCGAAGAGTTATTAAGTAATTTAACTAGAACAGGGACAGCATCAAAGTCGGCGCTAGAAAACTTTGGTTTAGGTATATTTTTGTCGGGAGCCTACGAAGACGGAACATACCAGAGGTCTTTTTATACAAAGAAATTTTTTGCTAGAAGTTCTGAATTCTTTTTCAAACGACCAGCGATTGAAGCTCGTTGGGATAATTCAATTCTTGATGATAGAGCCAGGCTTTCAACTGCAAATAGCCAATTAAGTAATGCAGATAATACTTTCAATCTATATTATTATAACTGGGTCAATGGTCAATTAAAGGATTTTCCTAATTCTGCTGTTCCAAATTTTACATTGACAACAGATAAAACACTTGGTAATAAGTCAACATTGGCCACAGATACGACTGATGTGAGGCTAGACGTTGTATTGGGCAAGAAGCTCTCACCTCCCGGATCTAACATTGATGCTACTTCCCCTGATATTGCAGATGCCACACTAACAATTAATGACGGCACAAATTCTAGAGTAGTAACGTTCAAAAACGGTGCCGCCGGCAACGCATCGCAAGTTCAAATGGAGAGTAATCCGACTGTTGCTACTGCCCTAACAAGATTGGCTGCAGCAATCAATGACACTACGTTCGGCACAGCTGTTAATGTGACAGCTGTGGTTTCTGGCTCTACACTCAGATTGACACATGATTCAGCTGGTACTGTTACTGTTACGTCTTCTTCTGCAAATGTTGGCACTTCATTTCCTGTTTCGACTTTACAGAACACTGCTAGTTTCATAACAAGCACTAAGACTGCAACTGGCACCTATAAAGCCAGTTTTATTGTGCCTACAAACGTTACATCATCTACTTTGTACGAAAAATGGTGGATTTCAGATGAAACTACAGGGCTTTTAAAGGGTCATAATGGAACATGCCCAGTTAATATAAAGCAATTCTATACAATGAATCAAAATATTCATAATTCTGGCATTGGACCTCAAGATAAGTTTGTTACCTCAATAACAAACTTGAAAGATAGCTATTCTAGAAAAGAAAGAATAAAATTCAGAGTATCGGTTAGAGAAAATAATTGGCAACCAAACATATATTCAGTTGCACAAAATACGCCTGAGTTATATCCAATAATAAAAGGCTATTATAAAATAGAAAGAGAAACAGATAACTTAGAAGTGGTCGGATATTCAACCGGCAGTTTGGGGTATAGTCGTCTTTCATACGATAATTTTGGCAATTATTTTGATTTCGACATGTCACTGTTGAAGGAAGATTTTACTTACAATATTTGTTTTATGTATGATGTTAATGGTACGTACACAGAACAAAAAGAAAGGTTTAAATTTAGGGTTCATAAATGAGTTATAAGGATTATTTCCAACAAAAAAGTTCCAAATCTAGGTCATTAGCAGCATTATCCGGAAGCACGGAAGGTCGCAGGTTTGTAACTCAAAAAGTTGATAATTTAGCTAGATATATGCCTACTGTCGATTTTTCCGACCCAACCAATTTTGCTAATTTTGGACTGGCTGAAAAATATTATAGAGATTCATTTAAAAGAGTTTATAGTACGTATCCTTACGATGGCACCTTTTTTGAAAAAGAAGAATGGCAAGCAAGCTCTTCCTATATAGACTTGTTTTTATTTGAAAATAAGTATCCAAGAACAAATGGTTATGTTAACTTTTCTCCAACCGGCTGGGGTAGTTTGGTCGGGTCTCAATTTGGAGGAGTTTATGGAAAATCATCATCTCCAGAACATATATTTTTCTTTGGCTCAACTGTAAAGAATGTTTATGACCCGTCTGCAAAGCAAGAATCTAACTTAAAGATTTCTGGTATCGACGGAAATACTCTAGAATTTTGGTTAAAAAAATCGGCTTTAGTCTCTGATTCTTTAACTAAAAGAGAAGTAATTTTCGATGCTTACACGGTTGGCACAGGTTCAGGTACACAGGGTTATGGTAGATTTAGAATAGAGTTGGCAACCCCTGGCAGCGGCGGGTCTCCTTTCCACATTACTTATGAATCTGGTTCTGCTGCTGGTAATGTTGGGCCAAATTTTCAGCAGATTGGTGCCACAACTCTTACAACTGCAACAGTCTGTGACGGCAATTGGCATCATTATTCATTTGCAATCAAGCATGACAGTGACAATGCTAAGCTGATAGCAGATATGTATGTTGATGGTGTACACAATCAGACAAAAGATTTTACTAGTATTACAAGTTTTGGTCACATTCCAACAACTATAAATGGTGTTATTGGTGGTCTTGTTGCTGCCTCCGACGCTACAACAACAGTGAGAGGTTATGGTAAATTGTCCGGTTCTTTGGATGATTTCAGATTCTGGAAAGAGAAAAGAACAGCTGAACAAATTGGAAGAAACTATTTTCGCGAAGTTGCAGGTGGAACTAACAAACATATCGATAATGCAGCTCTAGGTGTATACTATAAATTTAACGAAGGAATCACAGGAACTTCCAGTATTGACCAAACAATATTAGATTATTCCGGAAGATTAACAAACGCTACATTTACAGGTTATAACTCATACACTAGAAATACGCAGTCTGCAATCGTTTTAAGCGGTAAAGCAGATAAAGAGTTCAAGGACCCAATATTATATCCCGACCATCCAGATTATATTTCTAGTCTTAAAACTTTGACAGATAAGGGTGAAGAACATGACTTAAAAAACACTTCTGCGATTTGGAATTCTATTCCAACGTGGATGAAGAGAGAGGACGGTTCGAATAAAGATCTTCTTTTAGAACTAACACAAATTTTAGCCAGTTATTTTGATACAGCATTTTTACAAATTAAATCCCTGCCTGTTCTCAAAAATATTGAGTATAATGATTATCTTAGGTCTTCTCAGCATTCTAGCGGTTCAAAGCCACCACCTTTTATACACAAGGCTTTAGAGTCTGCAGGTTTTTTAACACCAGAGCTTTTTGCTGATGCGTCAGTTTTAGAAAGATTGCACGGTCAAGATAACGAGAGAAAATACGATGAAGAATTGGAAGATGTTAAGAACTTTATCTATAGAAATATCTATAATAACTTAACTCATATATACAAAACTAAAGGCACTGAGAAGTCCTTTAGAAATCTTTTTCGCTGTTTTGGTATTGATGAAGAAGTAGTAAAGTTAAATATTTACGGAAAAAATTCTGAATTCATAATTGAAGATTCTCCTAGATATACAGCAAAAAGAGAAGCGTTCATTGATTTCGATAATATTAACAATTTTTCTGCGACTTTCTACCAATCTTCAGGTTCAATGGATCCGGATGATTCTAGAGCGCGAAGTTGTATTGCTGCTGGTTTTGAGACAATACCTTTTACAATGGAAGCAGACGTTATGTTTCCGGAGAAGTTTGCAGCAGATTCGGTAAATTTTGTTGATGGTGGTTTTACAGAAAGTTCTATTTTTGGTTTTCATGAACCAACGGACAATAAAGGAAACACATACGCTAGCGTTTTACCGATTACTCACACAATTTCTATCACTGTCAGCCGCGTTGGCGCAGGAATGATTAATGCTCATGCTGGCAACACAATCACAATAGGCGACGGCAGTTCTACTAGAACAGTGACTCTGGCTAATGATAACAGTACAGATGCACTAGTTGATATAGCAATATCAGGAAATTCAGAGACTCTTGCAACTCGTATTGCAGCCGCAATAAATGGCTCTTCTGGTGGAACAGTTAATGTAACAGCTGTAGCTTCAGGTACTCAAATTTCTTTAACTCACGATTCTAGCGGCACGATTACTACAGCTTTTGCTGCAAATTCTGGAGCAGACCCGGCCTTATTATTAACCAATACAGTGACTGGCGGAAATACAATTTCTGATATGGACGTCTACGTAGAAAAAGTTAACTCTGCAAGCCCGGATGCCAAATTTGTACTTAAGTCTCACAGCGGCTTGTTTAGCAATATAACATCTGATACAATTGTTGATTTATACGATAATAAAAAATGGACATTAGCTGTTTCTATCAAGCCAATTGATTACCCTTTCACAGATGCAGTTTCTGGCTCTAGAGACCCAGCAACTTATACCATTGAGTTTTATGGAGTTCACTATGTCCAAGATGAATTAATCGATAGCTTTAAGGCAACTGGTACTTGCAATGCAACTGCTGGTAAAGCATTACTACAAAACAAAAAGAAAATTTATGCTGGCGCTAAAAGAACCAATTACACTGGTAGCGTTACGCGGCAAACAGACGTGTTGGTTTCTTCAGTAAGATATTGGCAGAGCTTGTTAACAAATGAAGAAGTTAATAATCACGCTATTTATTCTTCTTACGGCCAAAATAAAGTATATGAACAACCATATATTTTTGAAAATAGTGGTTCTATTTTAGATATTCCTAAGTACAAAACCCTCTCTTTGCATTGGGATTTCAACAACTTAGAGAATGGCGGAGTTACAGATGCTAACGGCGGAATAGTAATTCAAGACTATTCTTCTGGTTCTGACTCTTTGACAGACCCAGCATATGGATATTTAGGAAACATTGTCAACAGAAGCCATCCTGGTCTAGGTTTCGGTTTTCCTGGTGTCACAGATATTGTTGATTATCGCTATATAAATGTTGCTAATAAAAATGATATTGAACAAGTTTACAGTTCAAATATGATTAAAGTAGAAGACTTTGATTTAGAAAATTTTAGAAGAGATTATAAACCACAAGAACTATTATTTGCAGTTGAAAAAAGTTTTTATGACGTTATTTCATCTGAGATGCTCAAATTTTTTGGTACTATTACTGATTTTAATAACTTAATCGGTGAACCGGTTAACAAATACCGCCAAGAATACAAGAGTATGGAAAAACTAAGAGACCTTTTCTTTTCGAGGGTTAAAAATACACCAAGTGTTGAGAAATATCTCGAATATTATAAGTGGTTTGACTCTGCAATCAGTACAATTATAGCAAATCTTAAACCGGCAACCGCGAATATGGTTGATGATTTAAGAACCTTGATAGAAAGTCACTTGCTAGAGAGAAATAAGTATTGGCATAAATTTCCAACTTTGGAAATGAAAGCCCAAGATCCTTTTCCAAGTATTAGAGGCGTTAACGAGCTGTTATATGATTGGGAGCACGGTCATGCTCCATTGGCTACTGCCACTGCTACGGCTACAATCGTTATATCTGATGCCGGCGGCATTCAGCATGGAGACACGTTTACTTTAGTAGATTATAGGGGCACTAGTACAACATACACTATAAATGGAGGCATAGCGCAAGCTTCAGGCGGTGGCTCTGGTGGTACTGCTGTTGTAGGCTTTAGTGGCGTCGGTGGTGGTGTTTCTGGGAAAACAAAAGCTGCAAATGCAATTGCGGTTGCTATAAACGCCACAACAGATGCATCTTATACTGCAGTTTCAAACGGGGTTGATACAGTCACGATTACTCAAGCTGAAGCTGGCTCAATAGGTAATAGAATAAACACTGATTCAATTGGGCACACTGTAGTTTCCAATTTTACAGGCGGTGCAGGTAAAGAAGAGTTTGATAATTGTCTCTGGTGGAAAGATAGAGCACCTAGGTCATCAGCTGAACTTAGAACTGGCGATATAAAGATTGACAATCAAAAAGAGACAATTAATAGAATAAGGGTTACAGACGTTTCAGGTTCGACTTATGCAACAAGAAGACTATCCAGACCGTATCGCTTTGGAGTAGAAAGAAGCAGAGATTTGAGTACTGGTAATAACCCAACAGCAAACAAATTGCCAGACCTTTATAAGGCAGCTGTAGAATTTGGTACTGATAACGGTATAGCAATAGCAAAAACAGACATTCAAGCAACCGCTTCTTGCAATGATAAAATTGTTCCAAATAAGAAACACAGAATTTTTGCAAAAGCAGATACAGAAAATACGACTGGATATTTAGATGCTGATGTTGATTTGATTTTTCCTTTTACTATCATGTCCTCATCAATTGACCAGCCTCTATTGTCAGCCTTTGTTACAAAAGCTAGAATAACAAATCAGCATATTGATTCATATGGACCGACTACTGAAGTGCCCCTACAAGGTCCGTTCGCACAAGAACACGTTGGTGGTCAGCCTCATCGCCATGGTAATCTGCTAGAAACTGACCCCACAAATAGAATTGAAGGTTATAAACTCAAGATAACTTCAAACCGATTTGAGTTACAACACACTTCACCAGAAAGTCCAAATAATGTTTTGGTTACTCGCGAAGGAATGACAAAGAGTCCTGTAAATATTAAGAACATTCAAACGGTCACAGGAAGTGTAATACAAGGAAATTTCAACAATCCTTATGATTACTTTAACACTGCCGGTAGAACTATTAATAACCAAGGTTTTGTGAAAGATACATCCACTGAACTTACATCTTCTGCTTTCGCCACTTCCTTGGAGAGAGCAAAACCAGAAAGAGAAGTTGTCAAGAATATATTTGCAGTAAGGTTTGATGGTGATGGAACAGTAACAGGTGACCATAGAGGCGGGCCTAATTTAGACAGAGATTTTGGAGAATTATCAGCGAATAACTCAATGAATATGCGAAATCTTTTGCAAAGAGAAACGCTTAATCTACTTTCTTCAGAAAAATCACAGCGATTTGGTATTAGGTCTGGTTCTGCAATTGGAGATGTTTATAGCGACAAGCCACCTGCTTCTTTTCATAAAATAAACAGAAATGCAAAATTCACAAGAACAGAGCAAGATGCATATGAATTACCTCTTGCTCCTACAAGAGTACAGCGCAATGATAATCTTTTTGTTCAAAGACCAATTCCACAAAGTGACATACAGTATACTTGGATTACGGCATCATCACTAGATACAACTCAAACTTTTCCAGGATATCAGCACAACTTTACAGTGCCACATGATGCCACAACTTCAAGATTCCAGACAGAGTTGAGGTTTATTTCTTCAAGCGATGTTGGTTCGCATATAAACGGTGGCAATCGATATTTTGGCTCTTCTAACCCGCTTTCTTTTGCAAATAGCGCCGACCCATTGGAGCTAGCGTTGTACCACAGTTTTGTACCAACTAGTTTCGTTGGAATTAGTACAAACATCTTTGAACCAGTAAGCTCTTCTTCGAATATTCTAGGATACCCTGAATTCATTACAACCCATCGAGGTGCGCTCTCCAGTTATATAGAAGCAAATTATATTAATCAATCTTTTGTCGGAGGCCTCCCAATTGACAACTTCGACGAGACTGTAATTACCAATAACACTAATTACACTGGCCCCCATGGTGTTCTTAACGCACTAATTCATCACAGAGGCGGTTCTTACGGTTATCCTTCTTGGAAGCAAATGCGCGGTGGAGAACATCCAATTGCAAGAGTATTGCGAAAAGAGAATATATATACAGTTCAAGTAAGGAATCGTAAGCTTAGTAGTGGAGGTAGAGTGCCCTCTTCGCGTACTTTCAACACATACATGCCTGGAAATCAGGCAGTATACTTGGGAGAGCCAGAGAATAGAGAGCCAATTGTACATACTTTTGACCGTGAAGTCAAAAATTATTATGAAATACCTGTCAGTGTGAGGTTCAAGCCGATTAATTTTGCTTATTTTGGAGCAGAATCAGGGCTTACAGTTGATGGCTTGTTGGACGAAGTAGATTCTGAAGAGTTTGAAACAAGATGGTTATTTCCAAACTTAAACAGGCGCAATATTTTATTAGCTGGTCAGCTTTCATATGGTAATCGTATTTCTCGTTTTGCTAACAGAAACCTGACAAATCTTTTAAAAGATAACGAATTAACTAACGACACAGAAATATTAGATTTGTTTGTCGATAATTTAGAACCGGCTGGTTCAGTGCCAAGACCAGATTCTTTTTATTACACTGAAAACGTTTATCCTAGAGAAAATGAAACATTTAGGGAAAGAACTAGATCTAGAACTGCATATATGTATCCTTTTTGGAAAGAAAATAGAAGTGATAGACAAACAATATATAAATTAAACCTGTTATTGGATGTTGATTTTAATACTAACAGTGGCGCGTTTACGTATCCCACGACAGGGGGACAGGCACTCAGTGCTTCTTTTGTAGTTGGCACAGGGATTGAATTTACCTCTGTAAGGTCAGATATTGCTGCTGTTAGCGGTTTACCGGGGATGGGAATTCAAGCTCGCAAACTCCCTGTTGCAGATTCTAGTGATAAGGTTTTGGCTTTAAGTGGTGCGGCTTCAACAAGAGCCCGTGTAATAGCTGTTGAGGGCGCCGGGTGCCCACCAGCGCTCAATAACCGCGACAAGTTCAGAACTGCAGTATTAAATAAGGATTTTGCGACTCCATGCAACTTTAGTTATACGTTTAGAGGTGCAACCAGTAATGATGATGGTTATGTATTTGATGCTGGTGGTGGTACTTGGCCAACTCCAGAAGCAGAAAAAGACCTATTTGTACAATACAAAGTCACTGATGGAGAATGGATAACTCTCAAACAATATACAAATACTAAAAACAGTGATGGTTCGCGCCCTTTCACCGGCACCTGGCATTTGGGTGAACATGAACTAACAGAAGATATAGGTAATGTAAGGTTCAGATTCATCAGCAGAACAGACAAAGCAAATTCAGCCGCAAATTTCACTAAACAAGATATTTGGTTGATTGATAATGTAAAAGTTGAATCAACTACTACTTCCAATAAAAAGTTTATAGAAGAAAATAGTATGGGTACAGCCCGACTTGAGCGCACTGTAAAGAACGTTGTAACAATGATAACTTCTAGTATTTGGCCTTTGGATGCAAGAAAAGACTTTACAAATCTACCAACAAACTTAACGCACTCTTTTAGACAATTCAGTGGTAGTCAAACTGTTTTACGAGGCGGGCAAGGCCAATTTGGTGAAGGCGAATTACAAAATGATTATAATACCTGGCACTTAGGATTCAATCAAGAACATTTTGGTTCTCCTGCTTCTGCTTTGTACTCTAGAAGGTGGCCACAGAAAGAAGAGATTTATTCAATGAACTTCAATAAATCTCAATTACTTATGAATCCTCCTTTGGATTTGCAGTTTGCAGACATGCCACATACAGATTATCACTGGCCTTTGATTAAAGATAAAGGTAATTTTGGTGTATTCGATAAAATTGTCAATGATGCCGGCCCCGTTGCAAATAAATCACTAGCTTCCGCAACTGGAAGCTTTGGTTATCTAGGATTTTTTAAGATTGCGGCTGATTCTGATGATGTAACTTTGGTGAGTTTTGGCATGCCTCAAATGCCATTCAACGGCGGTGCCATTGGCATCGATGCCATATACGAAGCATCTGGTTCTGGTGAGACAATTACCGGTTCGAATAGGCAACATATAAATTTCTCTGGAAAAAACCAGTTTGTTCGACCACCAACTGGGCAGCATTTTAACGAATTTGTTATGAGTCAGACGGGCTCAATGCTCACAAGTTCACTAAATACAGCACTCATTCCCCAGCAGCAACTTTTAGCACATAGAAACACACATGCTTCTCAGGGCTCTTTCGCAAAAACTAGGCTTTATAATTTTGTTGATGTTCATTACAAGAAAAACTCATCCGGAAATGGATTTGTAACTGCTAGTTTTATGGGTCTTCATGATATAGTTTCTTCTGTCAATATTGCAGATAATCAATTTCACATGGTGGGTGTTGGACACGATCCTAGAACTAGAAAATTTTATTTATCGATTGATAATAACGTTCAGTCCTCTACATATGAAGGCGGTAAAGCTGTAGGTGCAATCAGATATAGTACTGGCAACCCAAGTAATGGGAATACTATAACAATAATTTCAACTCAAGGATTGAGTAAAACTTATGAGTTTAGAAGTTCTGGCTCCCCATCAGCTGGTAATGTTTCTGTGGCCATTGATGGAAGTAGCGCTACAACGACGTATACAAGTTTAGTTACGGCTATAAACGGAGCTTCAGGTCATAATGGTGCTATAGCAGCAGAACTTACCACCAAGTCCGCGTCGGAAGGTACTGTTGGCCTTGTACAACAAATTCCTGGAGCCACTGGCAACACAACAATTACCACTTCAATTAGTGGTGTGACTAAATATGATTTCTTTGGCGGCGGTTCCGGCGCGATAAATAGTCTTACTTCTTACGTTCCATTTTCATATGATGTAGATTTAGAAGAAGCAGATAGTCACTCGTCCTATTGGATATCTAGCGGCATAGTAGAAAATATTTTAGGCCTTGGAAAGACCGGCGCCGTCGCTGGCGAACAATTCCACATGGGAGCAGTTGTAAAAGCTCATAGCGGGAATGGTTCTCATGTACCAACTGTTGCAGAAGCTGGCACTAAAGCTTTAGTTCTTTTTGGAAATAGTAATGCTCCACATGATTATGATAACGTTGCTACATACAATGATATTCACGGTGTTAATGCTCTGGGTGCTTTCGCACAAAGTTCTCTTTGGAGTAGTTCGCCAATAATCAAATGGATGGAACCGGCCTATGATAAGATATTATCGCCAGAAAATGGAAACCACCCTGCTGCTCTTGGGGATAATTCTCTCGCGACGCTCCTCCCCGGTGGTCACCGGCCACTCCACCATTCTCAGTTAACACGCCGCGCAATATTTTATGGAAGTAAATTTAATATATCTTTTGATTTAATCAAGGGCGGTGCCAATAACAATGCGTTTGGATTGAGTAATTCTAGCCCAGCCTCTGGTGAAGATTTCCTGATTACGGTCGCAACATCTAGCTTGGGAAATGGCTTGGGTTCTTCTGTTAAAGCATCTGAAGTCTTGCAAAAAAGTGTGATAGATGGGCTGTACTCAAAAGTTTATAATGATTTTACCGGGTCAACAACCAGCACTATATCAAACATAGGATGGAAAACTGTAAAATTAATCGCAGCAGATTCAATACCAGATAATTCGTACAATAGTTTTTCTTTTGATTATACACATACAAGCTCATCAGCCGGCGCAAGTATTCCTGTCAATAGAAATTGCGTATTTAGATTGTCTCATATCTCTGCCACCGGCACCGATGGTTGGGCAATTAAAAACTTCAAGATAACTGTTTTAGAGACTGCGGACAACAACAATGCTCATGAAACGAAGTATACAAATTATAGAAAATACCAAAGGATTGTCCCTCAAGATTTCGGCCTTACATCACACTCAACACATAATTACAGTAGTTTTCCCCTTAATTTTGATGCGTCCGGAGACTATGTTTTCGCACCAGCGAGGAATGTTGGCCCTGGCGGACAAGTATATGTTTTCAAGAAAATTGATAATTCTGAATGGGTTTTACACCAGACTCTAGTAGCATCTAATGGTGTGGCTGTCGAAGACGCATTTGGCCGGGATGTTGCTGTTGATGGTAGCATTGCAGTTATTGGTAATAACCTTGAAGACACAGCCGGGACAGACGCCGGCGCAGTATATATATTTGAACTTGGTGAAGATGGCGATTGGACAGAAAAAGCAATACTTACAGCATCTGATGGCGCAGCAAATGATTTATTTGGCCAAGCAGTAAGCCTGTCAGGTGATACCGCGCTCGTCGGCGCACCCAGCGAAAATAGCGGAGATGGTGCGGCCTACATCTTCGACCGCGACGACGCTGGCAATTGGACGCAAAGCGCCAAACTCACCGCCAATGATGCTGCAGCAAATGATAACTTTGGCCTGTCCGTGTCTATAGCTGGAGATGTTATTGCTGTTGGTTCGCC
>CEUT01026043.1_pt1 | contig 29653 bp, 39 predicted proteins | sample 531401 | NCBI WGS metagenome assembly CEUT01 (sample SAMEA2622821, study PRJEB7988) | marine metagenome | biome: marine biome (ENVO:00000447); feature: surface water layer (ENVO:00002042); material: "saline water (ENVO:00002010), including plankton (ENVO:xxxxxxxx)" | depth 5 m | reverse complement strand
CCCACATCAACAGCGTTGTAAATAAGATTTAGATGCTCATCTGGGGGAGCGTGCATGTAATTCATATTCGGAGTAAGCGCAATTTTTGCTGTAGGGTCCAGTCCTCGACGCTTCATTTCAGTTTCAAACAATTCTTTAATTGACCAACCAAGATCTTTCGCCCCCATATTCAAATACAAAAGCACATCCTCTTTGCCCACAGCGAACTCGCAGAACGCTTTGATTGTTTGGTCAATTCGTTTGCGGGGCTGATTTCGATTGCCGTTAAAAACAATAAATTTATCTCTAGGCAGACTTAAACGATCTCTTGCCTCATTTTTATCGATTTCAAAAAACTTACCAGTATCCAAACCGTGCGGAATTACGCCAAAACGTTCAGGTTTGATCCCATGCGCCATAATGCGCTGAGCTTGTTCAATCGTGAAAGTAATAGCAAAGTCAAAATCAGGAATGTACCTGACCATCGAAAGCGGATACCATTCCGAATCAATAGGAAAGTAAGCAATGAATTTAAATTTGAGTCTGTCTTTCAAAAGATGAATTCTTTCCCAAACTTGATTTACGATCCAAATATCATTCAAACAAATGACATAATCAGGTTTTTCGACTTCGACGACTGCCTGTATTCGACCAATTCCAAAACGATCTGCAGGGTTAGCCGCACTGGCAGGGTAAATTTTAAAAGGGTACGTATGAGGGTCTCCAGTATAGTTTATGCCAAATACAACTACTTCATGCTTTTCATGCAGATGTTCGAGAACGCTATGGGTTACACGACTAAAACCAGTATTTGAAACAGCATCCCCGTACCAAAGAATCTTTGCCATACCGGTTTAGAATTACAGTATCAGTATACAAACACTATTAGATAATGCCTAGCAGAGAAACATTTGCATATCGCCGGAATCTCAAGCTCCGCGCACAAAAAGCTGTAGAAACAGAAGACTCTGCTATTGATAATGTTTTTTCTAGAGCACAGGATGATTTTCTAACGTTCTGTACACTTCTAGACAAGCCACCAGCACGACATATGCTGGAGTGGCATCGTGAGCTTATAACTGGTGAGAGTAATAAATATCTTCTTGATATTGCTGGACCAAATTTAGATATTCTCAGCCCCCGTGGATCAGCCAAAAGCACAGTCTTGAATTTGTTTACGGCCTGGGTTATTGGCCGACACACTCAAGCTGGTAGACCTCTTCAAATTATCTACTGCTCATACAACATCGCCACGGCTATACCCAAAAGTCGAATTATTAAACAAATTATCGATGCTTCGACATTCAAAAAAATATTTCCAAGGGTAAAACTCAAAGCAGGTATGCAGAGTGACATTGGTTGGTCGGTCGATTTCGACTATGCGGGGATCGACAGGATTGGCGACGAAGAATTTACTCTTCGTGCTGCTGGCCTACGCGGATCGATTACTTCAAAACGCGCTCACCTCGTGATCGTGGATGACCCGATCAAATCAAGCTCTGATATTAAAAACCCTGCAGTTCGAGAGGAGATGAATAACAACTGGTCTTCAGTTATCGCACCGATTGTTTTTGAAGGCGGTCGATCTATCTGTTTGGGCACCCGATTTCATCCTCTGGACATTCATAAAACGATGTTTGTGCCTCAAAAAGGGTGGAAGCAGGTCGCACAGGAAGCTCTCACTTACGACAAAGAAGGGGAACCTATTAGCTACTGGCCTGAACAGTGGTCTGTCGAATATTTACAAGGACAAAAAGAATTAGACCCGGTTGCATTTGCTTACCAGTACCAGCAACAGCCAGTCATGACTTCAGATCTGGTTTTATCACCAGATTTAATCGTCAAAGGGACAGTTGAAACAGAGTTTGACTCATTGGCTGTAGGTATCGACCTTTCAGCTAGTAAAAACGAGACCTCAGATTACACCGCGTTTGTTTTAGGCGGTCGTTTAAAAGATAAGTACTACGTCATCGACGCTCATCAGGTCAGATCTATCGGGAACTTGGAGAAAATCGACTTACTTTGCGACATGTTGGTCGAGTGGGGCATTCTTGAGCTACAAAACGACGTTTACTTCCCCACATACTCCACAGTGACTCTGGTTGTTGAAGCCGTGGCCTACCAAGCTTCCCTCGCTGCCGATTTGAAGAGGGTGCTTTTACAAGAAAGAGGGTTGTCAAACCTTCATGTACACGAAGTCAAAGGTTTTAGAGGAGATAAAGTGGCTCGTTTCCGAGGCACGCTCGGTCTTTTAGAAAACAAAAAAGTTATTTTTAACAAGTACAGGAAGTTTGATGCGCTTGTGGACCAGCTCATTAACGTAGGAGCGACCTCGCACGATGATTTACTCGACGCTTACACCTGGCTCATGACGTTCCTCCAACGACGCGGTAACTTTTCTATTGAGTACTAATGCAATCAATTTACATAACACTCACCGCACACAGCCCGCTTTCAAGAATCGAGGCTACCCTTAAAGTTCTAAAGGGATACGAAACTCTAGAACTCGACAAGGAAGTTGAGATCGTCATCGATCACAACAGTCGTCATGATTTAGATGAATTTTCAATGATTATTGCCTCTCACACCAAGCTTGGGAGAGTAGCTTTTGCAGTCGCCGCTCCAGAATTTGAAGGTTATAACCTTTGCTGGGCGCACAAACCATCACTGATAAAACGTATTAAAGATAAAATGCATGATTTTTATATGTATTCAGAGAATGATATGCTCTTTACTAAAAAACATTTTGATTACTGGTTTAAATACAAAGACTATTTACGCTCAAAAAATTTAGAGCCAGGTTTCTGTCGTGTAGAAAAGATTAAGGAAAGATTAATTCCTTTTGATAATTATCGAAGATGGAATTTATTAGGAGATACAGAAAATGTTTGGGGCGACATTCCGTATAGATCTGGTTTATTTCTTACACCTTATGAAACTGAACTTGTTGGGTTTACTTCACTTGGAAACCCTTACAACGGCATGATGATTTTAGATCAACACGATGCTGATATTTACGTTGAGTCTGACAGCAGTGACCCGCTCAAAAGCTACGCCAAAACAGGTAAAAGAAACTGGCCGATTGCTGATCGATCTTCAATGGGTCTCGCTTTTGAGAATGTTCCTGAGGGCCACGAACACCGCCGGGTTGTTCCCTTGGCGATGGATGGCGACAGTTTAAGCATTCCTGACTTTGCGCTTATCGAACATTTAGATAAGAAGTACTCGTCAGCTCTTTATTCTGATACAACTATGATTGACACGAAGAATATGTTCACTTACTGAGACAAACACATGCAAGGCGACCTAGCTAGTTCTTTGTCGGATGACACCATCGTTTTTGGAGGTGGTGATTACCCTGATTTTGAGATGTCGTGGCCGCCTATGCGCCCTGTGAAATCCAATGTAAACCATCCCTCACATTACAATCAGGGTGATATAGAATGCATCGATGCAATGCTTGCGTCAGCAGGTAAAGAGGCCGTGCAGAGTTTTTGTCGCCTTTCGATTATGAAATACCTTTGGCGCTTCGAGCACAAAAACGGGTTAGAGGATCTGGAGAAAGCAAAGTGGTATATGGAAAAGCTTATCGAGCTGAGTAAGTTAGACTGACAAAAAGATTTAAAGAATGGACATCCGCGCTTTCGGCACTATTTACGGACAAGAGTCCAAACTTCCGTATGCCAGCGGATTTCATTGGGCTCCTTCGGATGGAGAAAAAAATTTTCCTACGTGCCGTGGTCTTTACGTAGAAGCCAAGAGCACACCTGGGACTGACAACGTTTACATCGCGTTGAACGATGCTCCAGGGCAGTTGATTCAGATTGAAAATCTTCAAGGCAATGAAGAACTTCCCTTTGGTGCAATTACACTAAGTGGAGGATCTGTACAGGGCGTTATCGCTCTTTATTAATGAATAGCTTCACAGGATTTGCGGACTTTTTCTCCGATCGTTACGATCGCTCCGTAGATGCGGCTGGTCTTCAGCGTGCCCGTGAAGATCAAGCGTCTAACCGTTTTCGTGGACAAGTACAAGCTGACTTAGAACAAGAAGCAGGTGGACCGGTGCCTCCGACAATGCCTGATGACGGTAGTAATCCACAGTTTGACTCGAGCATGGATCAAGAAGTCGACGAAAATGTAGAACGTACAAAGAACTACCTGCTTGATGTATCTAAAAAACGCTTAAGTCGGGTAGCAGGGATGGAAGATTGAGGTAGCATATTGCTACTCGTTTCAGTATGTCGTGTTAATCGATTGCTTTCCATATTTCAACGAGAAAGAGCTTCTAGAACTTAGGATCGAGACACTCTACGATCATGTAGATGGTTTTTTGATTACCGATGCGAATCATACGCACAGGGGCGAACCTAAAGAATTTACTTGCGTTGATACTCTTAGAGAGCTCGGTATTCCCGAAGAAAAAGTCCAGGTTCTTCACGTCGAGCTTCCCACATTCGAAGAAGCAGCCGACCCTTGGGTCCGAGAAAGAGGGCAAAGAGATGCCTTGAGTGTCGGATTGTTTCAACTGCCAGAAGATACTTTCTTTATATGTTCCGATTGCGATGAGATTGCAAATCCTGAAAAGCTAGAAGAAGTAAAGCAGGCTGTGCTTGATTATCCAGGTGAGATTGTGCGCCTCAGCATGTCAATGCACTACGGTAGAGCTGATAAACAACTCCAGTCTCCCACAGGAGAAAAGTTTGATTGGCGTTGCGGCACCGCAAGCACAGTCAAACAACTCAAAGATTTTGGCACTTTATCTTCTCTTCGTGCATCTGCCAACAATCACTACGTCGGTAATCGCGACGCAGGTTGGCACCTGAGCTGGATGGGGGACGCTGATAAACGAAGGACAAAACTTCGTTCAATTGCTGAATACTACATTTGGGATAAGCCAAAGGTACAGAAGCTGTGTGACGAATTTGAGCCAGAAGAAGGCAACACCGACATGCTTGGTCGTGAAGATCATCTACTGACTTCATATCCAGTAGATAAACTTCCAGAAGCAGCCCTTAGAATAGAGAGAGTTAAAAATTATCTGCTGCCCAATGGCTGAACATAAAATGCCTGCGGAGGTCTTAGCTAAGTTCAAAGCCGACCGCGAAGAAAAAAAGGCTCCTAGCGGTGACGAGGTTAAGATGGAAAAACGAAAGCGTGCAAAAGAAAAAGCACGTTCTCACAAGGAAAAGAAGTAATCCATTTCTAAATGACAGCCTCTACTGAAGTCCGAAATAAGTTTGAGGAGATCTTAGAGGCTGCACGCACTCAAGGTCGCCAAAATCAAGCTGCGACAATGGTGGTGCTTAGCCATCTGCAGCAGATGACTCTTTTGATGATCAAAAAAGGGTTGTCTTTTTACTGCGACCAAGATACGTACAAGAGTAGGACTAGCTTTTTACACGATGTAATCGAGCTAAACCGACTCGATATTCGTTTTCCTGCGATCATTAGAAATTTTTTGATCGACGGTTGTGGACTCTTTTACTTTCGTCCAGATCAAAAACTCAAATATCAAATTTATTTTTTCAACAAAAATCAGTATCGGGTTTTTCACGATTTAAATGGTCAGATTGAAGAAGTCGTCATTATTTACGATTACAAAGTTAAAAACGCCACTCTCGGGTTACCTTCAGATACATACGGGCAGAACAAAAGATATGTTCGATTATCGATCACTGCCGAAACAATTACAGAGATTGAATCGGACTCCGAGCTCAGCTTCGACGTTGAGCCGGGTGCAGGTATTTCAGGTCAAAAGGTAAGACCTAATTCATTAGGCTTTGTCCCGGCTGTCGAGTGTCTAAACAAACCAAACGCCAGTGGAACTGACGGAGAAGGAGACTTTGATCCGTTTATGGAGCAGATCGTGCTTCATAACGAAATGATCACCAACATCTCTAAAAATATTGAATTTTTTGGCAACCCAACGCTTATTTCCAGCCGACCCCGTTCTGACCTTGTCGAAGCGGGTGATGCAGGAAGCACATTTCGTCCAACGATCAGCTCTCAGAGTGGTTTCGCTGGACGAGACACTCCTTCAACTCGTGTAAGTGAGCCATTTGGTTCATCCATGGGTGGCGGGCTGCGTGTTCCACGCATTATTGCCAACGTTGAACCTTCTGATCGTGTCGGCTACATGACGCCTGACCCGATAAGTGGGGACATGAATCGGTATGTTCTGCTTTTGAGAGAAGAAATTCGCACAGCCTTGGGCGGTGTGGATGAAATCTCAATTTCAGCCGGAGCAACCGCAACCGAAATCAAAGGTTTGATGGGCCGTGCTCAGGCTACGGCTCTAAGGAAGAATAAAAGCTTCCTGACCTATGGTTTTTGTCGTCTCTTGGAGATGATGATTTATCATCAAGAGATGATTTTCCGTGAGTCGTTTATTGCGGCTAGCGGAATGAAAGAGCCAAACCTTCCTAAAGAACAAACTGAAGAATCAGTCGAAAGATATCAGAAGGCACTCCGCCGGTTTGATATGAAACTCGACGAAGAGATTAAAAAAGCACTAGAAAAAAATAAAGTTCCTCGCGGCGTCGTTGGTCTTCCGGAAGACGGCGACCGCAGTGTTTCATATCGTTTTATGGGCGATGTGTATGAGGACACGGCTTTTGATTTACAGCAAAAATCAATCGTCGTCCGAAACATGCAAGAGGTTGGTGTTAACAGTGTGGAGGCAATTAAATACCTCTTCCCTGATAAAACTGAAGCAGAACGTGCCGAAATGTTGAAAGGCTTTCCATTCCGAATGGTTGGTCAAACACAGTCGGCAATGCAGCAATTCCTGGTATTATTAAATCAGATGTTGCAGTCTCCGCATCCTCTTGCGCCTGATCAACCTTTAGCGGCTGATCCTAGACTGAATATCACACCGCTCCTTTACAGGACGTTTGATCACCTTGCGGAAGAACTAACTTACTCGGGTAGCTATGAGCCAGCAGATCCAAGCTTCGACCCCGAGCCCGGTCTCCCCGGCGGCAGCCCCGGCGGTATCCAGCGACCAGGGCTCGACAACCGCCTACCCGCAGTGGGTGGCACAAACAGCTACCCCGGCGGTAGCTTCGGTTCCTACAGCCCAACCGCCACAGCAGGTGGCACCGGCTTCGGACCCTTCTATCAGCAACCTGTCCAGCCAGTCAACGTCGCAATCCTCCCCGAACAACCCGTGGGAAGCAGCGATGGGGTCCCTGGAGCGGGTTCTGGGCCAATTACCAACCCCCAGCCAGGCACCACAGTCTCAGTCGACCCAGCTTCAGCAGCAGGTTACAACACCACTGAGTCAGCCTTCACAGGTCCAGCCATGGGCTTACCAGGAACAGCAGGCTCCGCAGACCTCCGTTATCAGCGCCTCACCGACCCAAACTTCCTCGCAGGCTTCTACGGACAGCAGCAAGGGTCAACTAAGCGCCGCAAGTCAAGAGGTAATTAAGCAGTTTGGCGTTGAGGCTCCTGGAATCCTCAACTCTTACGCTTGTGCCCTCGAGGACATGCTGATTCAGCAAGCTCAGAAGACTGACCAGATCACTGAGCGTGCAGGTGGTATGGAGCAGATTCTGACCAATCCTGATTACCTGGCTGATTACACCGATCGCTTCTTCACCGAAGTGATTCCTGTCGACATCGACGGCGATGTTCAGACTCAGGCTCCTCAGCAGTATCAGCAGAACTACGACATGCCTGCTCCTCCGGCGACTACTGCCGGTCAGCAGCAAGCAGTTCAGCCTCAGCAGCAGTGGGATGCTTTCGGTGATGCAATGAACCGTTCTCCTGAGAACGCTTGGCGTCATCTGGCTCAAATGAGTCCCGATGCTCTTCGCTCAAAGCTTCTGTTCATGGAAGCTTCCTGATATAGTTCGACGCCCCTTACTCCCACGGTGGGTGGGGGTTTGGTCTCTTCAGTAACCCCTCTCACGAGGGGTTTTTTTCTGCTAATTTTTAGAAAAAGGGTGTAATTATGAAAGCTTTAGACGCAAGCGGGCGTAAAGAAGGTAAGGCTAAGGTCAAAAAGCCTCGTATTGGTGCTACACCAGGTCCTTCTAAGCCTGTTGCTGCACAAAATCAAGAGTTTGATGAAAGTGTTCAGCTCTGAGAGTCTTTTTCTTCCCCTTTTTTGGTCAAAATTTTGTTAATTGCGACAGCTTCAGCCGCATTAAGGAGTTTTATACCTGCATAACCCCCTATAAAAGCCACGGCAACTGATTCTGACTTTGAAAGCTGCATTCTGTGAGCAACTGCGGGGGCAACAAACGTGGCTAGAAGCCACCCAACCGTCATAGCTCTCAAAAAGTGCCTCAAAAAGTACTTTTTGTCTCGTGGATGCACAAGAGATTCAGTCACAGTCCCCGCAATCGAACTTCCAGCAAGTTCCGCATCCACTACCAACATAGAGACTAATTTTTCGATCATTAGTCTCTTAAAAGACGGCTGCTTAATCAAATCTAATCCGGATTAAAGTAGATTAAAAGGCTTAGAAAATGACTTTTGCCGCTCTTACTAACTGGCAATACGATAAATCTCTATATCACCGTATTCAGTCTGGCCCACAGCACACAGGATCGAATCTGAACTTAATTGATACGTATCTGCTTACCTCAAGCGGGTATGTATGGAAAGAGGGTGAACAACAGACGTTTGTTGCCCTTAGCGATCAAGGCATAAGCTTTGGCACTGTCACACCAGGGCCACCAAACTCTTCGGGGTTCTTCACAGATGCTTGGAGAGCCGTTCCTGCCGCTGTCTCTGGATATTGGACTAATTACACGAACGTATACCCACATTCTTCCGGAGCATTAGACGTTTATAACGGTTTTAGGCGTCAAGGTCTTTTTCAAACTGCGAATAGCACGGTTCAAACCGCTTTTGGACCAGAACCTGGCCTCAAAGACATCGGTCCATACATTTCTTACGGAAACAACCCACCGGATAACCAGTTTTACAGCCCATTCGAAACTCCTGAAGGTAATACGTCTACTCAGGGCATAACCGGTGGTCCTGTTTCTTATCCGCTATCTCAGTTCCCACTTCTGACTAATCCCACTCAAGGTACAACCGGATCCAGAGCAGATTGGGTGTACAACACGCCTGTTTACTGTCAGACGTGGACAGAAGCAGTCAGATCTCAGGTGCCCCCCGGCGAAACAGCAGACGGCACCAACACAATCGTCAGAAGCACTTATCGAGGAAGATCTTCTCGTTATGTGCCTAATTACGGCGGCATTTACGGCGTGCTTGGTGAAGGTATTAGAGGCATGATCCGCACCTTTAGTTCTACAGTGAACAGCTCAAACCAAAAAGGTATTTAACGCTAAAAACAAGACATCAGCTATGTAGTTATAACTAACTAAGGGCTAAGATAATTTTGTAGTTTCTTGCGGACACTTATCGATGTTTATCGATAATGATTTCCCCAAGATTCTTGGTGCGGAGCTTTACCGTCCCCATCCTGCCTATATCGTCGAAATGGCCGCCGAACCGGTGGTCGTGCATGACTTTTCTAAGCAGCCTGGTCAGACTGTTCAGCTCGACCGTTACCGCTTCTTCGGTAACCCCGGCTCCAAAGAATCTCGGGAACGTACTGCTGAGCAGACCATTGGTACTGCTAACAGCCGGAATATTGTCAAAGACAAGGTCTTGGTGACCTTAAAAGAGTATACGGGACCTGCAGATCCTGCTGATCCGACTCAACCTTCCACCTTCAAAATTGCTCGGGAAACTCTTATCACGGCGCAGCGTCTGCTCCTTGATACGGGTAACCTGACTACCTTCCACCAGTCAATCGGCAGCCTGACCCTGCTAGACGACTATAGAAGGTGGCGCGATCGGGTGTTTATTAACGAACTCCTGAAAGCTGTCTCCAAAGGTCAGTCTTCTGATTCCCAGGGCGGTTACTACTTCCCCGGCGATCTTGCGACTGGCGCTCTTACTTACAACAACGCCGAGCAAGCCAAGTTCGACGTTAAGGATGACCTCCTCCGTGTGGTCAAGTCCCTGCGTAAGCGCAACACTCCGACCTACCAGGACGGTTTCTACCGCTGCGTTTGTGACCCCACTTTCCTGATGCATCTGCGTCAGAACAGTGACTTCCGTGAGGTGGCCCGCTACCCCGGCAATGGTCAAATTAACCCGCTCATGTCGGCTATGCAGCCGAACGCGAGCATCTACATGGGTCAAGGGTTCGGCCAAGCTACTTTCGTGGCTGGCGAGCCTATTATGCCGACTGGCTTCGTCTTCGAGGGCGTGCGATTCTTCGAATCCACCAACATGCCTTCCCAGACGCAAAACGCCACCATCGGTGGTGCTGCAGCTGACTATAACGCTGCAATCGGCATGTTCTTTGGTCCTCAATCTGTTGGTGTGGGCATCGGCGGTAACAACGCCCAGGTGCTTCTCAACAACAATGACGACTTCAGCCGTTTCATCATGATGATCTGGAGCCTCTACGCAGGCTTCGAGCTTCTGAACGCTGATTTCGCCACCATTGCCTACTCTTTCGACGCTTGAGGAGGTAATTAACTATGGCGATCAACTCTAATCAGCTTCACGTTGCCAAGATCTATCCTGGTAACTACACGAACGTTCTTCGTTTCTGGCACGAGACGAAGACCATCCAGTATAAAAACGCCAATGGCGTTGATACCAACCTGACTGGACAGCCCGTCGGCGGTCCTGTTGGTGTTGTGTTCCAACCTGGCTGGATTGCACAACAGGCTGTTGGTTATGTCGACCTGAGCTACCAAGCTCTCGGCACCAACAATCAGCTGTCTTACTACACCAAGCCTTATGGCTCTGGTCAGAACTCAGCTGAACAGCCTTTCCTGAACGCTAATGTCATCGTACCGTCTCCCGACTTCCACAAGGATGTCCGGGCAGACATTACCGACGGCATCGCAGTCCCTGCTACTGCCTACGTTTATCGCGCTTCCCTGCGCCTGAGCGGCGGCGACATTGTTAGCAGCGGCGTTGCAGGTGGTGATTCCACCCCTGAGCTGACCCTCGTTCCCGCTGTGGGCGAAGGTCTGAAGGATGACGGCACTGTCGTCTCCGGTCAGTTCGGTGCAACCATCACCGGTTCCAACAGTGCTATCGCTAACGGCAGCACTGCTTCCACCAACATCTTCGATTCCAGCAGCTGGGCTGCACTTGGATCCGAGACCACCTGGAAGCTCTTTACCACGACTGACCTGGGCGGTGCTGCCGCTTCTGGTCTGGCACAAGGCTCTGGTGTCTATGACCCCCGTGCCGGTGTCAACAGTCTTGCTGGTGACGACAAGGCTCTCGCAATTTGCGAAGTCTGCTGGATCATCCCCGATGAGCCGCCCGAGCGTCAGGACGTTGCCCTGCAGCCCGACGGACTTACCGAGTCTCAGGTCTACACCTCTACTTCTCCTTCCTGATAAAGTTTCAGCAAGGTTGCAGGACCTCTCCTTCGGGAGGGGTCTTTTTTTTGTTTTTATTCAACAACCGTGCGTTGCAAAAGATATAAGCAATCTAAAATATTTATGACATTTAAATAGCACTATGCCTGATCTGTCCGATAAGTCGATCAAGAGCAAACAGTGTGAAAAGTGCGGCGCTACTTGGATAAACGGACAACTTTATTGGTCTACAGGCAAAGCAGCAAAAGAGATAGATTTGGCTGGTTTAGTTTGTAACACAGTCAACTCTCCTCAATGCCTTAATCCTTGCAAGGGTAAAACCGGTGGAGACACCTGGGCTAAGAGACGGGAAGAGCTGGACAAACTGATGTTCCGTATGGACAAGGAACACGACATTCAATGGGACGCAGGAGTTAGCGGAGACGAAAACTAGAAGCGGGGCATTACCAAAGTTCCAAGACCAGTAGGCATTTCACTTTGGTCGGTAAATCCACCTGGGTGACCAGCCTTCTTCAAGATTTCTTCTGTGGACTCGTGCCGCCCTCCATAGGCAGCTAGACGCAGGTAGTGTTCGACGTTGTAGAGCGGTGCTTTAGAGATCGCGTCATTAACAGCTTTTGGTCCTTTAGGAGCTCCAAAATCTTCTCCAACAACACCAGCTAGTTCCATGAACGCTGGGATAGCATCAACGCCGCCTGTGAGCAAAGAGGCTGCTGCACCTCCTCCACTGACAAACAGTGCATTTTTCATTTTTTGAATTGGGTCTGGCTCACTCGGGTTGTAGAGTTCAACGCCAATATTCAAAGCGTCCCCGACAAAAGGCAGTTTGCTAAGAGCTCTTTTAAAGACACTGCCACCAGCCATACGAATGGGCTGATCCATATTCTTAATTAGATAATCACTATTTTAACTTATTCTGGTTTAAGCTACTGCTCGTATAGTGACTGCCATGTCTACCAAAATTTACGGCCCTAGCGGAATCAAAGTTACCGTCTTATCGATTCACGACGAGGGCGAGTACATGATGGTGCAATCTGACACCAGCGGTAAAGTTTTTTACGCTCACAAAGATCAGATTGAAGAGCTTGTGTCTGTCGAAGCTTCTTCTGACGAAGGTTCTACACGAAACCGAAGGAACCGAAGAAAAGTCACATCCAACAAAAAGGAGCCGATCGTCGTCAAACCTCAAGTCCCGACTGATAACCGCGTCAACTTAAATACCTTGACTGCTGAGGGACTTACTCAAGTTCTTCCAGGCGTGGGCATCAAGACTGCAAAAGAAATTATTGAACTGAAGATGGGTTTGCCAGGAGAACGATTTAGCAAACTCGATCAACTCAAAGCGGTAAAAAGGATCGACTGGGACGAAGTTTTTTCGACCGGAGAAGTTTACGTAGAATAAAGCTATATGTCTGTTAGATCGTGGCTCAATTAACGCAAAGTGAACTCGAGCAGATTCAAAGTTATCTAGCTCAACAGGGTGTCACATTCAACGCCACGTCTACGGACGCTTCAAAGCGCGAAGTAATTTATGCGGCGATCAACCAGATTACCCGCAACCCTGCACAGGTTTTTGGGTACAAGCTTGATGACTATAACTTCAGCCGTGTTGCTTATCACCTTGCTTATAACATTGCTACTGTTCCCGCTGGAGATTATGCGCGGTTAGTCGAGGCGTGTAACAGCATTCCTAGCGAGTTCTACAACGACAAGATCGTTCAGCAGATTGAGCGATGTGAAGAAGCTGAAAGGTTTACTGAGTTAGCAGACGGGCGAGCTACAAGCCGACAAGAGACGATTCTGGGAGACGTGAGTCGTTCTATTAACATCCAGGATAAAAGAGAGACTGCAAGGATCTGGAGAGAAAACTATATGTATGAGTGCGATCGATTAGCTCACATGCTATACGTCGCAAACTACAGAGACCCCGTGGCAGCCCGCTATCGCTTTGAACGATCAGGCGGAGAATTCATCCAGGCAATACCTGGACCTCCTGATGTATCACGATCTGATCGTTTATATTTCCAAGCAAATTGGCGCTAAACTAAATCTATCTAACGATAGAAGTAGTTGTGTCTCAGGCTCGCGCAATCTCAGAATTACTCGGCATGGGCGCAGAAAACGCCCGAGTTGTATTAGAAGCTTTCACTAACGCTTTTGGCAAGCAAGGGACACGTCAACTTCTCGAGTCTGCGGCACCTCCTCGAAGTCCGATCCAAGATGCAATGCGTCAGGAAGGCGCTCTGCGTATGGGCGTCAGGGAATTACCCGAAATTCCTGGGCAAGCACCTAAGCCTGAGTTTGGCCCTGGAACCACTACACGTCCTCAGCCTGTAGAAGTGCCCATGGGTGGCACTCGCCCTGTAGGTGCTACTCCGGAGTACACAATCCGACGTGGTGATCCTACCTCAATGCAAGATGTTCCCCCGGCTCCGCGAGCTGCAGAACGTTTTGAAGTAGAAGGTCAGCTCCGTATCCCCTTTACTCAGCCAGGTAAAGGTGGTCGGATGTACAGCCCTATGGGGAGTTCTGAAACTCCCGAAGCAGTTACTGGCGCAATGCAATCGCGCTTAGGAGATGTGCTGGATGCCGCTGACTTCCCTCGTTTCCGAGGTGCTGAAGGTCAACGTGCAATGGATCTTGAGCCAGGCGTGACTCGGGAAATGATGAACCGAATGGCCCCTGGTCTTTCGCGTGCTCCTGCGGTTCCGCAAGCAATGCGATCTGCTGGTGTGAACCAGGTGGATCTCAGCAACCCCTTGGTGCGAGCTGCCATTTTCTCAACAGGCATTGGAGCTATGGCTCCTTTGATGATGCAGGGTGGCGATGGAGTCCCCACTCCCATGGACAGTGGCGCTGATTTACCTGAGTCAATTGAACAAGGCGCAGCTACTGGCGCTGTGGAAGCGACCGGAGAAACTGATCCCATTCAATTGGAAGTAGACCGGTTTGTTCAAGAACAACCCATGGGTGCAGAAGCTGCAGCTGTTGATGAGCAAATCAGCCGAGCAACCACTGCCTTGCAACAAACCCCTGGTGGGGTAGGTGCTAAAGCTCGCGCCATGGCTCCGCGTGATCCCTCTACTTACAAGAACATCGCTGATTATTACGCCGACCGCAAACAATTTGTCGACGCAATGGCAGGCGGTGAATTTAAGGAGAAGCTTGAAGGAGCTGTTGCTAAAGAGACTCCTTCAATGTCAGAAGCAGACATTGCTGCTTTTGTCGCTTCAAACCCCACGCTTGCTTATGAACTGATGATGCGTGGTCAGGGCCAGCGCCCCAATCCCATGATGAGTGAGCAGACCGGTGAATCCATCACCACTCAAACTGTCGGAAGCTCACTTGGCGACGACAACCTTGCAAATGCTGTAGGCCAGGCTGGAGCAGCAGCAGCTAACATTGCCACAGCGCAGATGGCTGGAACTTTAGAAGGAGCAGCTCAAGCTCAGAAAAACAATGAGATCATTGACGCATCTCGACCTATTCTTCGTCCCGAACTACAGCGGACTGAAGAGTTTGTTGAAGAGCAAGTGATGGCACCGCGCATCGCCGGTTCTAGACGTTTCTTCCGGCAAATGGGTAGGTGATTAGAGTAGTCTTGAATTAAACTGTAAACAACTAGGAGACAAAAGTGGCATCGACCTCGACTAACAAACAACCAATGATGGTCGATCGCCCTTTTCTAAGGGGCGCGAAGATCACCAGTGCAACCACCACTGTTGATCCTGTTAATACTCAATTTGCAAACTTAATTCAATTAGTTCGTGTCGGCGACGTGCCGTCTGAAGACGCTGCGATCGTCGAAGATATTTTTGTAGTCTCTAACGAGGGATATCCCGATGACGGTGGCGTACGAGCTGCTGCTTTTGGTCTTTACGTTTATGCACCTAACCAGGCAGCCCCTTCAACAGCAGCTTCGATTCTCCTGAATAAGTTCACAGTCGGATTATCAGGCAGCACGGAAGGTCTGATTCAACGGGTTGAACTTCCTAAAACGATCGCTCCCACTCCTCAGACTGGTGACACTGGGTTAATTCGACCCATTGAACTTGGTGCTGCTGAAGCTCTGTACCTTGAGAAAGGTTATGTTTTGGGTATTGGATATCTAGGTGACTCAGCTGTGGCGGTCTCAGGTGGCCTAAGTCCTTCTGGTGTTTCTTTCTGGGCGCAAGGTGGCTTCTATTGATTCGTGAGCAAACGACGCAAAGGCTCTGATTTTTTCGGGTGGGACAACTTCGCACCCAAAAGTTCTAGTTTTGCATTTAACAAAGTAAAAGGAGAGAATACGGAACGGTCTTTAAACAGACCGATGCCTTGGCATGAAAAATTTAGACCTGAGGTTAACCTCAAGGATTTCAGCGTTCTCTACGACTACAACTACGCATCCATGTGGACGCGATGGCGTAGGGGGTACGAGCTCTATATGTATACCAACCAGGCTTTGGTTGGTCTGAACTACACGTTCAGATATGCAATGAACGGTCAGGCAGGTTCTGGAGGCACTGAGATTCCTGGCTTGATGTACATGTACCCGTCCACAGAACAGGACATGGGTATGAGGATGGTGGTCATCAGGCCACGAGACAGCATTAACCTTCTTGACCTTGGCCTTGCAGTCAAAAGTGTTTTTAATTACGACATCCTTAACAAAGTTATAGGAGTTGAGTTAACTAGTAACTTTGGACCTCCAGTCTCAGACATGACTGGAGAACTAGTATCTAATCGGTTTCAAGCAGACGGCACACCTAAAACGACCTACGGAAATTACACGGTGGTTGCTGTGGGGACTAAAGCCGCTGGTCCTCAAGTACCAACAGGTGCAGCAGATCTTGATACGCTCTTTCTTTCAGTCGCTGCAGATCAAAGTTTTACCACGATCGAAGACAAGTCATTTTCTAGTCCAGCTTTTGACAACCCGGCTGTTGGTGAGTTTCTTTCAACTGCCATGCGGTTTGGGTGTAACTGTCCTGACTACTTGAATAGAGAAGACTTCAATCTTTATAAATACGCGCAGAAAAAAACATATCCATATACCGGTGTTCAAGATTTAAAACCTGGAACTTATGACGCGGGTACAAATACTTTTGACGGCGAACGCCCTGTTGAGACCCGTGACTTTCCTGGTTTTGCTAGGGACTTTGGTTTTATTTATACCAAGAGTTTGTTTCTTGGTCCTGCAGACGGCACGGACTCAAAAACATCTTCTTACTCTGATCCAAACTTACTTTTCTTCCAGCCCAAGTTTTGCAAACACATTTATGCCTCGTGGTGGGACATGCAGAACCGGTTTGATAATTACAAATATTTGGATGCATTTTTACAGCAACCAACAGACGAACCGATGGACGGAAGGTATAGAGAATATTTTGAAATCACTCTCGACAAGCAAACTAAAAAATTACAGACAGCGAGAAGTCTGAACTGGTGGGAGGCATATTCTCCTGCTCGAGACACTGTGCCAGATCACGTCCTTTATTCGGACATGAACCCGACGATGGTCAAGGTGTTGAATTTTGACACTCTGGCATCTGGCGTATCCGTGCCCTTAGTCCCAAGTGGATTCGTCATGTTTGACATTGACGAATTTAATCCGCTCCAGCCTGTGCCACCTGAAAACAGACCAATCATTGATGGTGGTCAGTATTTAAACGGATCTCCTAGTGGTGTCAGTGGCACGATTATTTATGATGGGGGGACTTATCTAAACGGTAACCCAATTCCTCCGCTGTTTAGCCCGATCATCAATGGGGGTACATACTAAATGACAACCACACCGGTAACTCTTCTTTCAAAAAGATCGGGTAATACCTCCGACCGCCCTCTGGATACGACTGTCCAGGCAGGCGAGCTAGCAATCAATTTTGCTGCTGCAGAGAATGGGCTTTATTTCAAAGACTCTGTTGGAGATATTCGAAAAGTCACAGGTGTTCACTACGGCACCAATGCACCTAACAGTTCTCCTGCAGGAGCAACAGGCAATTCTGTAGGAGAGCTGTGGCTCGAAGACGGCACTAATAATTTTCTTCGAATTTGGGACGGATCTTCATTTATCAAGATTGGTGCTGCGTTTGCTGATGTAGCTGGCACAGCAACTGTTTCAATTGCTTCTGGCGCGATCGTTGCCAACAGCGCCCTTGTGGCTTCGGGAGCGTTTGGCGCTGTAAGTGCTTCCGGTGCTTTGGGAACTCCAATTGCTTCGGGTGCTCTGCTTGCTTCTGGCGCTTTGGGAACTCCAATTGCTTCGGGTCTGGAAGTGCTTACCATAAGCGGTGCCTTTCCTACTGTTCCCGCTTCTGGAGTTTTTGGATACCGCGTAGATCCACCGAGCGGTTTGTACCTTTCATTCGGAGGGGGCTGGGTGCCTGTTTCTTAATGAACCATCCCCACAACGACGACGAAGATCCAACAGCAAACGACTGTAACTACAACTTTCCCCAGGTTGTATTTGCCTTCTGTCTTGGTGTGACGGTTATGTTTGTTCTTGCTGTGGACGAGATCGACAGATTTAAAGGATGCCCAAATTATTGGCCGACTACCTCAGAGTCGCCTTAATCTTTCCAGCTGCTTCAAAGAGATTACCAACGACTTCCGCAACACACATCTCGATGTCCGGAGCACCTACTTCACGCGCTGTGTCGTAAATATCTTTTGCCTTGAATCCACAATCCTCAAGATTCTTGACATAGGTAATCAGACTATCGCGAGACTCGTAGCTCTTCACGTTTTTGAAGTTTTTGTAGGCACCCATCAAGCCTTTTGCACACATAGGTAACAGGTAGTCCATGCTTCGAACTTTTTCTGCCACGCGGTTGAAGTCACAGGCGTGACGTTTGTACTGATTTTCAAGGTACTCACTCATACCAAGTGAGTTAGGGCTTTCAAGATTTAAGGAAAGCAGATTCGCTTGAATGTTTAGGTGATAAAGATAAGAGGCCAGTTCGACCATCCCAAAAATGAGATTGTCGACGCTGACCTCTTTAGTAACGATAATCTCTTCCTTAACTACTTCTCCTGTCGGAGCCAAGGCTGCGCCAGTGAGGACTTGTTGAATATCGGAAGAGTTCATTTATCTCAAAACGGGCAAGTACCCGTGCTACATGTGCTTTCTTCTACTTTAGCTTCTTGAGTTTCAACAGATTCGGTTTGAGCTTGGCTTTTCAAAAATTCTTGGAGTGCGTCCTTGTCGACTCGGAAGAGTGATTTAGCGCCGTTTGGTTGAAGGTTGACGTAGGTGTGCTTAGGCCAGCCGCCAGGCTGACGTGATTCGGTTAAAGAGATGCGTTTACGAACAAAACCAGCAGAGCAGTTCAGAAGCTCGGCAGTCTGTGCAATTGTGAGAAGGTTCTGAGACGCCATGCGAATAGAAGTGTTTGTTGACAGCAACAGCAAAAGATTAGCAGGAATATCTGAGTGTGCAGCAGGAAAATCGTTTGTAATTTTGTCTTTATGTTTGTGACCGTTATGATATATCAAGAAGTTGTTGACGGTATCCAATGGCACGAGTGCGCGTCGCTGGTGAGGTCTTTTCTGGCTACAACAAGCCGAAACGAGACGTGCAGAGCGGTAAGGAGTTCTCTGTGGCGGCTAAGGAGGGCGACAAGGTCAAACTCGTAAGGTTTGGAGACCCGAACATGGAGAACAAGAGCGACAACCCTGAGCGACGAAAGAATTTTCGTGCTCGCCACAATTGTGATGAAAAGAAGTCAAAACTGACACCGGGATACTGGTCATGCAAGAACTGGTGAGCACCTAGTTATACAGTGTGTTCGTTAGTTTTAACTTAGACTGAGCAAAGCAGCATGCTAGTGATGAATGACTCTGAGTACATCAGTGTTGGTCTCACTCTCGAAGACGAATTCACTCTCACACGCATCAAAAACGACGCTCACGAACTCAAAGGAAGAGAAAGAGATCAGTACTTATGGAACAGAATCGTCAGACTTGTGTGCCGGGAGAGGGCTTTTAAGTACGTTGTTGACGAACTTGGAGTCGTTGTAGATCCTAATATAGGAGTGTTCGAAGAAGTAGAAGAGTGAAAATATCTTCTTTACTTGCTTCTCTTTTACTTGTATTTCCTGCAGCAGCCATGGCTAACACTCTTCCGGTAGAAAAAATCAGAGACCTTGCTGTTCAGGCAGGTTTTTCTCCGAAGGATGCAGGCACAATGGCTGCCATCTGTAAGTCAGAGTCAGGGGGATTTGCTGGTGCTCATAACAGCAAATATCCTGATGACTCATACGGGCTGTGTCAAATCAACATGCTCGATGAGCCAGGTTACATGCTTGGTGCAGAAAGAAGAGAAAAATTCGGGATCGGATCTAATGAAGCTTTGAAAGATCCTCTGACCAACCTTAAAGCCGCTAAACAAGTTTTTGACAGCCAAGGTTTTGGAGCGTGGTCAGACTATAAAAACGAAAAGTACCTTAAACACTTACCAGCTCCTCAAATGCCTGAAACTGAGTACGACGCCACAAGCTCAAACGGAAGCTCGAATCTCGACGAAGCAAAGTCTGGGAGTGAGGAACAAAAAGCACGAGAAGCTTTGGCGGAAGCTTCAAAAATTTTGCAGAGTGCTATGTCCGGTTCGCAAGCCGCTCAAGCACCCTCACCTGAAGGAGAGACTCCGGTTGACAAAACTCCCAAAGAAGAAAAACCGGTAGTCGAACAAAGTGATAAAGCAGAAAGCGACGAGCAGAATAAAAAAGACGCTGAAATCTTGAAAGCTCTGTTCGCTGCTCAAATGAAACAGCAGCAAGCAGCTTCTGATGCAGCCCTGCTTCAATCTTTTATGGATCGGACAAAATCCGCTGTGGGCAATGCCATGAGCAATTATCAGATGGGTAGATCAGTTCTCTGAGAAGGTATACTGTAAAAAGATGTTGAACTTGTCGTCAGAAGAATGACGTTTTCCTACACGCAGAATATTCCTTATAACGTCGACGTTTTTCCGTCCTACACAAGTAGCACACTGCCTGGTTTTGGTGGCAACGGAAGTAATCCATATTTTCCGTCGGACGGAGGTTTTTCGTATTCTGACGTCCCTAATTACAATCCTTTTGAAGATTCGGATGTAGATCCTCCTAGTTTTGGTGATCTACCTAATATGTTTGATCAAGACGATAACGATAATCCGCTCCAGAATATTTTAGATTTTGTTAACAGCGATGAAGTAAAAGGTATTGCCAAAAATATTCGTGATTTATTTTATTCAGGTGATGGTGTCCGTTATCCTGGTTTTGATAACGCTTTATCAGAAGAAACAGTTCAACGTATCAATTTTGACACGGAAGCAAGGCTTAGCGATCTTCGCGGCGTCTTAAACGACATTGCTTATTTAACAGGTAAGAGCACACCTGAGTTTGTAAGTGAGACGGAGCGTCGCTTCACGGGCACTTTTGACCCCATGGCTTTACGCGGTCATACGTATCTGACCAAAGAACCGGAAAAATTTGGTGAAAAGATTAGTCAGTCTTCTCAACAAGCTAAAAAAAATATTGATGATTATTTAGAGCAGTACAGCAACCTGAATCGTGAGACGTTTATGTCTCAAGCGACCAACCCCACGACTGTTTCTATCGATCCTTCTATTTACGACGAGCAGATCAATAAGTATATGGATCAGGCGAACATGAGCAAAATGTATGACTACGGTGATCCTCAGTCACAAGAATTTATCTCCGGTGCTGGGTCGCCAGACAGTAAATATGACCGCAAACGTATGGCAGGTTTTTACGCATCAGATCCTGGTGTGCAACAGTTGATGAGTTACTCCTCTTACTCATGAGTCTCGGAAGATCTCCGGTAGAGAAAAAAGCAGATAGCTATGTCTATCGGAGGTCTACTCACGTCGATAAAAATCCTGCGTTTCGTTTAGCAGGGAAAATATTCAAAGAAAAAGACTATCGAGATGAAAAGGTCAGAAGTGAAAGATCTTCTCTTATGAAGAGTCGGCCCACTGGTTATGGTTTTGGAAATAAGGACGAGTATGGTCCTGACAATGATTACAGTTCTATAGAGTCACTCAGACGTATACACGACCGAGATCACTATATTGTTGGCGGAAATCATGGATTCGCTCCTCCCAGTGTTTGATTGAGGGGAGATAAAAAACAAAACCAAATACTCTAGAGCTAGGCACTGACTCAAATTCGTCAGTGTCTTTTATTAGTTTTGGGTGTTCTTTGAGCACACAAAGAGGTAAATCTATATTCATCTTCTGCGTTGAAATAAGAGCAACCTCAGTGGAAGTAAGAAAGACTATGCCTTCATCAAACTCTTGCTTCATCCATTTTTTATAAGCTGTCTCGAGCCAGATTCTCTGATTTGATTTTTTAAAGTATGTGGCTTTATCAAACAACCTGGTAGATCTAGGTTGTTCGTTTTTCAAAGCTATGTCTCGAGGAGGGTATAGATAAATGTTTTTACCTTTCCAATCTTGTTTAAGTCCGTTGTCTTTCCAGTTGAAATGCCTTGTGGCCTGAACAATCGTATTCGCTCTTTCATTCGAGGCCGGGTCTAAAAAAATCTCACCCCCTAAAAATGCTGAAGTTACAGCGATTAAATCAGGAGGTGAGATGTAATCGAATGAGGCAAGTACCACTACTACTCTTCTACAAGCTTAAGTCTCATGCTTGAGTGTGTACTTTCGGTTTTAGTCCCTTCCCAAAAAACAGAGAAATAAAAGTGACTGGCACCAGCTCGGTTCTTTTTGACAGTGACGTTTTTAATCGTCCCTACACCTCTGTTTTCTCTTTTGAAATTAGCCGCAGAAGCAAATGATTCGATAATCAGTGAAGGCTTGTTTACTTCGATTACTCGATCGCCTTCCTGAAATTTGGGCTTGGCTTGTCTTTTCTTTGTCATTAGAAAATTAGTCCGTTGGTAGCAGAATCGATTTGTTCGTTTGCGTGCTCAGGATCGAGACGCATAAGTTCGAGGGAGTCTTCTTGAAAGAACGCGACTAAAGCTAAGCCGCAGTTGTCTTCTTTCTCAATGAACTTAAGAACTTTTAAAAACATCTCTGAAAGACTGTTATCCATTGCCTCCTGAGCTATCGCGAGGTCAGATTCAACATCACTCTCAGTGACATATTTGCTTGTATTCGGATCTTCCGGATTAAAAACAAGAAGACCTTTGCCGCGATATTTTCTGTTTTCTTCATAGAGAGTGATCATGTCACTCACAATGCTTCTGAAAACACCTGCGCTTAACTTCCGCTCGGCCTCATCACCTTGCGAAATCATCTGCCGCAAACGGCGCACTGCATCCTTAGTCATATTTAAAGTTGCTCCAAGCGGCTTTGAGAATTTCATAAGGATCATACAGAAACTTAGAGCTATTGTTTTCGGCAGGATCAAGCTTGCAGTAGTGTTTTCCCTCTATCAAACCTGATTTACCTTCAGATTTGACTCCCTGGAGAATCAGTTTGTCGATTGAGATCGTGGGAACACCTAGTCTTTGAGCAATAGTTTTTCTTGTGACAAAGGCACTTGTTGTCTGTGTTTTTGTGTTTGCAATGAGCTGAAGCGAAACATCAATACTGCTTAGAACGTCAGAAATTGATTTGATTTCTTTTTTTAAAGATTCGGAAAACATGACAGTGGAAGGTTCCCCTCGATCACCTGACGTCAGGCAATCAGGGCGACTTGCGTGAGGGCGGAAAACGGTAAAACGCTACCTCAACCTTCCATGATCGCTAAGCCGTTTCTTACAAAACGATCGCAGTTAGTCTAGGAGCGCCTGGGCTTGCTGGTGGAAGTCGGGCGAGTCCTCAACGAGTAACTCGATCAGCTTATCGAGCTTTGAAGGCGCGTCAAGGGCTTGAGTGCTATTCAAGATCAACCAATATTTATGTGCGTTGAGTAAGTAGTATTGTGACTGTTTAGCTTTAAGAGCTTGACATTTCCACTTTTCAAAGTCATAGGATGATTTGTAGCGACTGCTGCCCATAGCGCATTCGCTCTGACGGATGTCTACCTGAAGGTCGATGTCGATGATGGTGTACTCGATTGCTGAGATCTTTGCCTCACAATCCTTAACGTCGGTCGGCGGTTCGTTGTCGCTATAAATCCAGGGAGGAAGGTTGGGAATAATATATTTATCTGCCCAGAGAGATGGTTTAGGCTGCCTTGTCTCCAAAGAAGAAGGAGACGAGTATGTCCTCGATGTACTGGTTGAAATCGCCATTGATGCAATAAAGCGTGTGGTGTTCAAATTGGGTCCTGATAACTAAATCGAGCTTTCTAAGTTTTTTAAGCTGCTCTCTTGTAGTTGCCTGAGACTGACCCAGAGCTTCAGACAGTTGATTTACGTCTGTCGGTTGAAGAGACTGTAACTCAAAAATTAAGAAGCGCAGCTTTTGGACCTGGTTATATCTTTTCTTATTCTTTGAATCGATCTCTCTGACAGCTCGATAGAGAGCCTCTCGTGCAAAAGCTGCTTGATCAAGTTGGTCGACACCTTTCGACCCACTAGTTCCGAAATAAGAACCGTGGCTTGAGGAGTCAGAGAAGTGTGGCGCTCTACGGTCAGACATAGGTGATAAGGATTGATACACAATGGATTAGAGCAACTGGAACGCACATAGTGCCCCGGTTGCACCTTTTTTCTCCAGAATTGTTCGTACACGAACCTTCGTGTACGTGAGTAACGTTCAGCGCATGGTTCCTTGAAAAAGCCGCCGTCGGCTGGAAACTCTAAACAACTTGATGAGTCGAGTGTGAGTCTGTGCTGGTTGATCCAAGCAATAAATCTTTGTGATTTACTGCTGGCTTTCTGTAGCTCCTCTCGACAAACCTCACAGGCGTGTACACCGTCACAAGGCAACACAACTCGTTCCGAGTCCACTTTTTTTAGGTAGATCGGCTCAGAACGACCACACTTACAAATCCAGGTGACGCTGTCTTCGAAGTGAGAGAGTCCCCAGTGCCCCTGTGTGGATACCGCTGAGGGCTGTCCTAAAGGAGGTCCAGGGTCAGTCGGTTGAAGCAGCCCTAGTAGGGCAGCACATCTTTCGTCTCGAGTTTCCATAGACATGTCGATGTTGATATGGGCGTACTATAGCTCATACAACGCACAAAAGGATAGTACCGCCAGTTTTTTTAAATATTAGACCTTTCTCTTGATAGTGGTTTTTCCATACGGTTCGACGTTGAGACACGGTCTTTATCTAAGGTTTGTCAGCGACGTTCAGCCATTTTTCCCTTGTAACCCTAATAAAAGTATTTATACGTTTATAAATAAACGATCTTGACGACACCTTGTATGGATTACCACTGTCACAAGGTTTGATTAGGCAAGCATTATTCCAGACGTTTCGTGGTTAGCAGAATTAATTACAATCGTATACAATTTGAGTAACTACCCCAGTACCGTGCAATCGCCTCCAGCTTTAGATAATTCCTTAGATAGCTGGCAAGCATTAAGGCAACGTGCTGATCTGTTAGGTATCCCAGCCTGGAAGCTCGCAGAAGATATGGCTTATCACGAAAATAACGGTGCGTTGAGAATATCGAGCAAGAAGAATAAAGAGTAAAATTAAATTTCAAGCACTTAACAGATAGACTGGTACGAGGAGGTGGACTATTTAAATGCCTGAACGCAATAGCCCTGCTTGTCCACTTCACGGCGATTTACCCAGGGCACGACATCCGCACAACTTCTTCGGAATTGTGACGGTCATCGATCAAATTATCGACACCATTAGCGGCGTGGGAACTACCAGTTATACCAAATGCCCTTACGGCTACGCCCCTAACTTCGAAGGCGTAGTAAGGGCTCTTGAAGATTTAAATGCTACAACCAGCGGAATTAGTGGGGGAGGCAGCTCACCTGTAATTACATCGGGTGTTGCAACTGGTTCTGGTTTATATGCTTCCATCAGTGGAGATTTAATTCTCTTTAACTTAGATTCTCGAGCTGAAGGCTCGGTTTCGCTTAATTACGATTCAAACACCGCTGTCTACAGCGGTACTGCATCTTCTTCTCCAGGGGGCGGAGCAAGCGTTACCGTTTCTGGCGCACCTGGAACAGGGTACTCAGCAGGAGACCTTTGGTTCGATACAAACGAGGGCCGTCTGTTTGTTTATGCGTCAGGTAATGACGTTGAGTCTCCTGACTGGTATCAAACCAATGCTGAAGGTATCGCTCTCATGAGTGATCTTCCTCCGTCAGGTACTGGTGAAAATGCTCCAGCACGTCACGGAAGCATTTGGTTCAATCAACTTGCAGGCTCACTTTTCGTCTACGACGCTCAGACGAGCGGCTGGTATGAAACCGGTCCTCAGCGGAGTGTTGCCTATGGCTCTGCTCCCCCAAGTCCTCCCGTTGCCGGTGCAGGTTGGTACGACACAATCGACTCTGCACTCAAAGTTTGGAATGGCACTTCCTGGATTAGCACTTAATATCAGGACGCTTTTTCAAAAACCATGGCTGCCAAAAACGGAAACTACATCCCGTCGAAGCCCAAGACTACACGTCAGGGGCAAGGTACGAACTCACGTCCAGAGCGCTGTGGTAAGAAAAAATTGCGGGGTCAAGGACGCTAAAGTGATGTTAAACAGTAAATAAAAATGGCAATCGTCAGTCTTGTTGCAGGTGAGACTCTTACTGCTGGTCAGGCGGTATACATAAACTCATCTGGTCTTGCACTACGAGCACAGGCTGACGGTGCCGATATTCAGTTAGCTTCTGTTGCAGGTGTTGCTCAAGATACTGTTACTGAAGGACAGAGCTTTCGATGTAACGTCGATTCTGTAGCAACAATTCCTGGCGCTGCTTTCACACCAGGTACAGCTTTATTTCTTGATCCGTTTGTTGATGGTCAAATAGCTGAATACGATGCATTCGCTTCAGGTGTTGCAGCAACTACTGCTGATGGTCTTTACTTAGTGAGGGTAGGCACAGCTCTAACGACAGATCGATTAGCTGTTGAATTAAAAAGACCAATCTTTATTAACAATACGACGTCGATTATTCTCGCAGAGACTGCATCTGGTTTGGCGGTAGATGCTATCCTGGATGAAGATGGCTTTAGAATTGACCTAGAAGGTGCGCTCTAATTATGCCTAGCCAGAAGATATCCCAATTTCCAGCTCAAACGACCGTAGCGTCGGGAGATATTCTGGCGTTAGTGACTGTTTCAGGCAGCACTTTTGATAACAAACGGATCGGAATTGACGTATTAGATAATAGATATCACGCAACCGCTTCTGGTGGAGCTGCCCTTGAGATTGCTGTCGAAGCTCTTGCCTCCGGCAATGCTGCTCTAACTGATTCAGCTGAAGCTCTCGCTTCTGGTAACGCTGGTATTTCACTTGCTCTCAATGAGCAAGGCGCACTTGCTTCAGGTAATGCTGCTTTAGTCGACGCTGCCGCAGCTCTTGCATCTGGTAATGCTGCAATCGTCGATGCATCGACTGCTCTTGCCTCAGGTAACGCAGCCTTAACCGATGTTTCAGGCAAATACGACAAGACTGGTGGTCCGATTACCGGCACCGTAACTATTAGAGATCAGTCTCTTGGTGAAGTTGCTAACCAAGGTGTTCGTAACGGTACGATTACTTTAGATTTTGGTTCAGCGAACAACTTTGAGTTTGTTCTCGACGGTACTTCTACGCTTGGTGCTCCTACAAATGCCAGCGGCGGTCAGTGTGGCGCTATCACAATTCGTCAAGACAGCACCGGTTCGAGAACTATGGCTTACAACGCTGTCTTTAATTTTGCTGGTGGGACAGCACCGACCTTGACTACTACAGCCAGCGGGGTTGATGTAATTTCGTTTTATGTTTCGTCACCCTCTGAGATTCAAAGCGTCGCTGTTTTAAATCTGTCATGATTCCAGGTCAGGCTCAACAATTTTTCGAAGCAGCCGCTGGAACGGGTGCTGCTGCGGCTGCTGAGTACGTCATCCCCAAGTCGCTGAGGTTCAACGACAGCGATAGCGCCTATTTAAGTAAAACTCCCGCGTCTGCTGGTAACCGCCGCACTTGGACTTGGGCGGCGTGGGTAAAAAGAAGCAAACTTGGCGCAGAGCAAGAGTTATTTGGAGCGCAATCTGCAGGTAACAATTATTTTTTAATTCGTTTTGACTCAAACGATAAAATTGATGTTTTTGATAGAGATTCTTCTGGTGCTGTAGGGCGTTTAATAACAACTCAAGTTTTTAGAGACCTTTCAGCGTGGCTGCATATATGTTACGTTTTCGATTCCACTAACAGTACCGCGGGTGACAGGCGAATTTTATATATCAACGGAAGTAGAGTTACTGACTTTGGAACCGAAGGATCAGTTTCACAAAACCATCAAACAAGAGTAAATGATACCATTCAGCATGGTGTTGGGGCTGTTTTTAATAGCTATCTAAGTGCTTATTTAGCCGATGTCCAGTTTGTTGATGGTCAGGCGCTTGCGCCGACTGATTTTGGTGAAACGCGCAGCAGCGACGGCGTTTGGGTGCCTAAGGAGTACACCGGCCCTTACGGTCCAAACAAGGTTTCAGAGGCTACTGGGGCTCTGCCTATCCTGAACACCACTGGCGATTTTGGAGGCACTGCTGCTTCTGGAACGCGAACTGATGACAACAGCAGCTCCATAGAAGTAGCTATTGCCATGAATGGGTCGGACGATGGGACTACATTCACTGATCAAAGTGCATCAATCCGTGGCAGCGGATCAGCTCTTACTGTTACTGCAAGCGGAAGTGCGGTAACAAGCGTTGACCAATCTTATTTTTATGGATCTAGCGGGTACTTTCCTGGCACGGCAAATAGTGACTGTTTAACTGTCGCTGCAGGTCCGTCTATTTCCAGCAGCGATGATTTTACGATTGAATACTGGTACTACCAAACCGGCCAGCCAACAACCGTAGGGTCTGTAATTCGTCAGTCTGGCAGTGGCGCGTCCGACCTTGGGATTATTCATTGGGGCGGAAACTACGCTTATTACCCCACGAATACAAGCACAGGAGTTGCCACTGTTAACAACGAATGGACTCATGTCGCTTTTACTAGAGAAAACGGGACTGTGCGTTTGTTTGTCAATGGCGTATTGCGTTGGAGCATTACAGGCAATACAAGCACAATCTTGAACTCTAGTAATTCAATTTCTATTGGGTCTTCTGGGGCTTCTTACGGGCTTGCTGAACACTTTAGAGGTTACTTGGCAGATGTTCGTATTTACGGAGGCGTTGCTAAGTACACCTCAAGCTTTGCGCCTCCAAAAAGCACTGGCAACGGCTTCCACCTGAATTTCAGCGATAGTTCAACGAACGAGGCGCTGGGTTTTGATTCCGCACCAACAATTCCTGACCTTGATCCCAAGAAAGGGATGGATGTTATTACCTACACGGGCACTGGAGCGGTTCAAAACATTGGCGGTTTGAACTTTGAGCCTGGGCTCGTTTGGGTCAAGTTGCGTAATGCCAGTGGTTATTCTCACAAGTTGGTTGATTCTGTTCGCGGTGCGACAAAAAGCCTTGTCAGTAATAACACTAATGCTGAGCTAACAGAAGCAAACGGAGTACAAAGCTTTAACCCTGATGGTTTTACTCTTGGCTCTCAGGAGGCATACAACAAAAATGGCAATACTTTTGTGGCTTGGACATGGCGAGCTGGCGGGCCTGCTGTTGCTAACACTGATGGATCGATCACTTCACAAGTCTCTGCCAATACTGATTATGGCTTCTCCATTGTTACCTACACCGGCACAGGTTCTGCGGCGACTGTCGGCCACGGATTGAATACTGAGCCAGATTTTTATGTGGTGAAGCGTAGAAACGCGGCTGATGATTGGGAGACTTACCACAGTGGGCTTGGGGCTACTTACTATGGCAAACTAAACACGTCTGATGCTTGGACCACCTCTGGAGGTACAGCAAGATGGAATGACACAGAACCTACAAGTTCTGTCTTTTCGGTTGGCACTACTGACAATGTAAACGGAAGCTCTGACACTTATGTGGCATATTGCTGGAGCGAGGTATCGGGCTATTCCAAATTCTCCAGCTATAGCGGCACTGGCAGTGCTGTAAAAGTCACCACTGGATTTAAGCCTCGTTGGGTTCTCGTCAGGTCTACAAGTAATAGCCGCGAATGGTTGATTTGGGATTCAGAGCGAGGTCTCAGCAGTGGTGCTTTACGACCTAACAGCGACGGCACTGCATATAGTGATTCAACCTATAACGGCATAACTTTTGATTCTGATGGTTTTACCATCATGACCGGCGACTCAACGCCAAACATGAGTGCGTCTGGTGAGACATATATATATGCAGCATTTGCGGATCGGCCAGG
>CEUT01007813.1_pt1 | contig 30098 bp, 36 predicted proteins | sample 531401 | NCBI WGS metagenome assembly CEUT01 (sample SAMEA2622821, study PRJEB7988) | marine metagenome | biome: marine biome (ENVO:00000447); feature: surface water layer (ENVO:00002042); material: "saline water (ENVO:00002010), including plankton (ENVO:xxxxxxxx)" | depth 5 m | reverse complement strand
TAGGAGAAAAAACTAATGTCAATCAACATGGAACTAATGAGAAAGAAACTTGCCCAACTTCGTGGCGAGGATAAGGGGGATGGTAACTCCGTATGGTTTAAGCCTGATGAGGGCGACCAAACTATTCGGATTGTACCAACCGCAGACGGAGACCCCCTTAAGGAAATGTATTTCCACTATAACGTTGGAGATCACAAGGGCGGTATTCCATGTCCTAAGCGCAACTATGGTGAGCGCTGTCCGATTTGTGACTTTGCTTCTCAGCTTTGGCGAGAAGGAAGTGATCAAAATGACGAAGAATCCAAAAAGCTTGCAAAGTCTCTCTTTGTACGTGCACGTTACTTCTCACCAGTAGTCGTCCGAGGACGCGAAGCTGAGGGAGTAAAGGTTTATGGCTACGGTAAGAGAGCTTATGAGTTGCTTCTCGGATACATCTTGGACCCAGAATACGGGGACATCACTGATACTCTTGAAGGAACTGACATTTCGTTGGTTTACACAAAGCCAACAACGCCGGGTGCATACCCACAAACAAGCCTTAAGATGCGTCGAAACACATCTGCTCTACTGGAGGACACTGAGGCCATCCCCGCCCTCCTAGACGGCATCCCCGATATTGACTCACTCTTCGAGCGTCTAACCCCCGAACAAATTGACGCCATCCTAGATGAGCAATTGGCGAGTGGTGCCTCCGCTGAGTCTCGCTCCACCGAGACGAGCAAATATAATAACACAGAGCCCACTGTCAATCCCGTAGATGCGGCTTTTGATGAATTGATGGCAACTAAGTAGCTTGTTAGATAGCCGCTGGCACCCCGGCTTAGGAATAGGGTGCCGCATTATTCTATAAAGAAGGAGATTATATTATGGAATGGTTGAAGTCAATGTTAGCACGCTGGAAGGTGCAAGTTAGTTTTGTGGCTGGAGCGCTTGTCGTTGCCACCACTTACGGACAATGCAGTTTTGAGCTGCCAGCAGCAGAGGAAGTAAGTGAAAACACGCCTGCTGCCGAAACAGTGGAGGCGACCACCACAGTCGAGGTTTCCGCTACCACTTCTACCGAGGAAGCCACAACTTCCACAGTAGAGGAAAATACCCCCACACCCACAACGGAAACCACAGCTACCGACGCTGTAACAGAGTAGCTGCAGCCGCTGGCACACCGGTTAATGTGTGCCATTTTTTTGAGGGCTTGATGAAAACACCATTGCGATATCCTGGCGGTAAATCGCGCGCCATTAAGCATATCCTACCTCATATCCCCGAAAGTGTCGAGCGTGTTTGCTCTCCATTCTTCGGGGGTGGTTCGGTAGAGCTTGCTTTAGCTAACCGTGGCACTGAAGTGTTTGGTTACGACAAGATGAAACAGCTTGTATGGTTCTGGATGGCTCTGTGTGAAAATAATACACGCTTAGCTGACGAAGTAGAGAGCCTGCGAGAACAGTATATAATTAGAAGCGGTGAAACGGTTACCGGCTGTTCTAAGGAGTCGTTCCGCCAGTATCGTCAAGACCTGATGACTGATACATTTATGTTCTCTTACGAAAGAGCAGCAAAGTATTACGCTATTAATAGAGCAAGTTTCTCTGGCGCTACTTTTAGCGGGGGGTGGTCTGAGAGAGCCTCATACGCGAGATTCACTGATTCGTCTGTCCAAAGACTTAGAGATTTTAAGCGTAAAAACTTTAGAGTAGATTACGCTGACTTTGGTGATGCCATCGAGTATCACCCAAGGGCTTTTTTATATCTTGATCCTCCTTATATGCTTGAGGGTTCACAAAACTCGCTATATGGTGTTGATGGCAATCTACACAACTCGTTTGATCATGAAAGATTACATTCACTCTTGACAAACCGCGGTCAATGGCTTATGTCGTATAATGACTGCCCGGAGATAAGAGAAATGTATAAAGATTACGAAATTATCGAAGCTCAGTGGACTTATGGTATGAACAAGAGTAAACAGTCATCTGAGATACTAATTAAGGGGTAATGCAAATGAAAAAGATTATAGAGAGTTGGGATTTATACCTGACAGAACAAAAATGCAAGTTACCAAATCGAGGCGATATTGCCGAAGGTGTGGTGGCTGCTGCCATCGCTGCTAAACTTTCAAAGAGAGTAAACGGTAAAATAGAAATGATAAGCGTGTCTGATGTTGTCGCTCAGGTGGCAAGTATTCAGGATATGAATACCGTTGTCAGCAACGTGGTTCCTGACTTCAGTGATGAACACGAAGATACTGTTAGTTTCTCTATTTCAATGCCCAAGCGCCCTTTTGAAGCTCTTGTGGACAGGAATCTTTTAGCTTGTTTGCAGGGTGAGTATGAAGGAGCCGTGAGCTATGTGAATAGCCCCCCGATGCACAAGTTTGCAACACGTCTCGCATCGAACAAAAAATCAAACAACATACTGGTAAAAGCAGCGGGAACAGAGGATCAAAAAGGAACCAAGGTAGACATATCGATAATCGTAGATGGCAACAAATTAAGAAACCAACTGTCGTTGAAAGTAAAGGGCGGCGAACAATTTGCTCAAAAGACCGGGAAAGCTTTTGAGGTTCAAAAAGCCTTTTGGGAGCCTCTTGGTATTGACGTATCAAGCGCCGAGCAAGAATACAACAGTATCGTTGACGGTATACCAGCCGGCAAGCCCTTTTCCTCACGCGAAGAGATCAATACTGGAGGCTACCTGCAAATGGCTTCTAATGCGACAAGCCTGATATACCAGCAAGCGTACAAAACTCTAGAATCGAAGCTACGAGATGATAAATTTGAGGCTGAATTTGTCAAGCTATTAGCGGACTACATAAAGACTGGCGCTGTTGGACCAGAATCAGAGTTTGTTGAGTTGGTGAAAATTTTACCCGGTGGCTTTAAGAGAGCGAGATTTGGTAAAAAGTTTTACTCCGAGATGGAAAAAGCAAACCTATACCCCATTATCAACACTTCCGGCTCTTATCCCAAGATTCAAATCATATACGAGGACGCGGCGGGAAATAAAAGCGTCCTTGTGCAAATGAGGGCAAAAGTGGAAAGGGCTTCAGGGAAGTCCGGGGGTTCAAAAAAGTATGGTGTTCTAATGAGGAACTACCTTGAAACAGGTCCAGCTTTATATAAATTAGCTGGCGTATAAATAATACTTGACTCCACTAATATACAGTGGTATTATAACAAACAACTAAGAGGAGCCAAAATGGCTAAAGCGAAAGCAAAGGCAGGTCGTGTAAATATGCAAGACCTAATGAAACTAGTAAATAAGAAAGCGGGTCAGAATGTGGCTCACGACTTAACAGGAGACAACCCGACTTCTGTTAAGGAATGGATTCCAACGGGATCACGTTGGTTGGATTCTATTATTTGTAAGGGTAAAGTTGCCGGTATTCCGGTTGGCAAGATCACCGAGATTGCCGGACTTGAAGCAACTGGTAAATCATACATGGCTGTGCAGATTGCAGCAAACGCCCAGAAAGCGGGCAAGATGGTCGTTTACTTCGATTCGGAGTCTGCCATCGACCCGATGTTCTTGGAGCGAGCAGGATGCGACCTAGAGCGTTTAATGTACGTTCAAGCGTCTTCTGTGGAGTTTGTCCTTGAGACTATTGAAGAACTTCTTGGAGCAACCGACGAACAGCTTGTATTTATCTGGGATTCTTTGGCATTTACACCATCAATTTCAGATGTTGAAGGAGACTTCAACCCGCAGTCTTCAATGGCAGTGAAGGCTCGTATTTTAGCAAAGGGTATGTCCAAGTTGGTTATTCCCATTGCTGATAAGCGCGCAACTTTCATTGTATTGAACCAATTGAAGACAAACATCCCACAAGGTCCGATGGCGCGACAAATCGCTATGACTACACCTTATATCACCCCTGGTGGTAAGGCAATGCATTATGCTTATTCACTTCGTATTTGGTTGACCGGTCGAAAGGCTAAGTCAGCATTTATCGAAGATGAAAAGGGTTTCCGTATTGGCTCCGAAGTTAAGGTAAAGCTTGAGAAATCCCGTTTTGGCACTCAAGGCAGGTCGTGTGCTTTCCGTATCATGTGGGGGACTGAAGATGTTGGAATTCGTGATGAAGAATCGTGGTTCGATGCTATTAAGGGCTGCGAACACCTTTCATCAGCAGGAGCTTGGTATACACTGTCAATGCCCGACGGATATACTAAGAAGTTCCAACCTTCAAAATGGACGAGCCTTGTAACTTCAGACGAAGAGTTCAAGAACAGAGTAATTCAGATTATGGATGAAGAGATTGTGCAGAAGTTTGATAAGCGACAAGGCGATGCTAGCACTTATTACGAGGATCCGGAAGACATTTCGGTGCCAGTAAAAGAATAAATAAAAGTGCTTGACTTTGACCCTCCGGTTGGTTATAATACAATCAATCGGAGGGTTTTTTTATGAGTACTGAAAGAAAGCGCGTCATAATCATTGACGCATTAAACATGTTTATTCGAGCGTATATTGTGGATCCTTCTTTGTCAACGAATGGAGATCCAATCGGCGGCATCAAGGGCACGATTAAGATTATGCAAAAGCTAGTGCGGATGACACAACCAGATGAAATCTTAGTAGTCTGGGATGGTCCAAATGGTTCGGCTAAGCGGAAGAGCATCGATAAGAGCTACAAAGAAGGCAGAAAGCCCTTGAGACTAAACAGGTCAGTACACAACCTTACAGACGACCAGATCGTAATGAATAAAATATGGCAACAATCTCGCGTTGTCGATTACTTCAACGAGATGCCAATCATTCAGCTTATGTTACCTGAAATTGAGGCGGACGATGTGATCTCGTTTACGTCTAGAATGAAGCGTTACGATGGCTGGCAAAAGGTCATTATATCCAATGATAAGGACTTCCTACAGCTATGTGATGACGAGACTGTTGTGTACCGTCCGACAAGCGATCAGCTGATGAACAAGAAGCGTATTATTGAGGAATATGGCGTCCATCCAACGAACATGGCTTTAGCAAGAGCGATTGTTGGTGATGCCTCAGACAATCTACCAGGGATCAAAGGTGCCGGACTGGTTTCGGTCAAAAAAAGGTTGTCTTTTCTCGCTTCGGAAAAAGACTATACTATCAACGAGTTAGTAGATTTCTGTGAAAAAGCGGACAGCAAATTGAAGTTTTTTAGCAACATCATCGAGGGGAAAGAGGTTATCTCGCATAATTATAAAATGATGCAGCTATACGCACCTCTACTCTCAGTTCAGGCTAAAAAGTTTGTACGTGAGTCCATTGAAAACTTTGACTGCACATTTAACAAAACTAAGATACTCTCACTTATGACCGAGGATGGTTTCGGTGAACTTAACTGGGAAGATCTCAAAACACACCTCAATAAAATTTTATTGTCGTGTTGACTTGCATTATTGCGAATAACCAGTTATAATCACCGGGAGGGTACAATTGTCTAACAAACCAAGTTTCAGCAAATACGGTAAAAGTTTCCAAGAGGATCTAGTACATCTTATCCTGGATGACCGACCGTTTGCAGACCAGATACTAGAAGTTCTAGATACTAACTTTTTGGAGCTTGAATACCTTAGACTGTTTACTTCTAAGATCGTTGATTACAGGGACCGGTACGCTAAACACCCATCACAACAAATCATCGACACAATTCTGCAGACCGAGCTTGAGAAAGAAGATAAAGTCCTTTCCCAGCAGATAACAGAATATTTTACCAAGATCCGCAATACTGAGGTCGATGGTTCTGAATACATCAAGGAGCAGTCTCTTGAATTCTGTCGAAAGCAGAACTTAAAAGAGGCTATGCTTAAATCAGTTGACCTTCTGCAGAATTGTTCTTTTGACGAGATCTCGAAGGTTATCAACGAGTCCCTTAAGCTTGGTTCAGAGTCCAATTTTGGTCACGATTTCCTGGCAGATTTCGAAGAAAGATATAAGCCAAAGTTTCGTGGTCCTGTGACGACCGGGTGGAAGCAGATTGATGATATGACTGGTGGGGGCTTAGGCAAATCTGAGCTTGGAGTGGTCGTTGCACCGACAGGTGCCGGCAAGTCAATGGTTTTAGTTCATCTCGGATCCAACGCAGTTATGGAAGGCAAGACTGTTGTTCATTACACTCTAGAACTTCAAGATACCGTTATTGGAAAGCGATATGATAGCTGTATCACAGAATATCCCCTCTCTGAACTCTCAGTTTTTAAGGAAGAGATTTACGAAAAGATTAAAGATTTAGACGGTAGATTAATTGTTAAAGAATATCCTACAAAATCAGCCTCAACTGGTACAATCAGAAATCACTTAAACAAGCTAATCAAAAGAGGTATCGAGCCAGGTATGATTATTGTGGATTATGCAGATCTTCTCAAACCACTGGTAGTGCGCAAAGAGAAGCGAAATGAGCTTGAATCTATCTACGAAGAATTACGCGCCATCTCGCAAGAGTTTGGTTGCCCTATATGGACTGCATCACAGACTAACCGCTCCGGTTTGAATGCAGAGGTGATCACAATGGAGCAAATTTCTGAAGCATTTAATAAATGCTTTGTTGCAGACTTCATCTTCTCTGTCTCACGAACAATCGACGACAAGCAGAATAACACTGGGAAAATTTTCATAGCCAAGAACAGAAATGGACCCGATGGGATGGTCTATGATATATTTATGGATACCTCTAACGTTAAGATTAGAGTATTGCCAAAAACAAACGCAGTCACAGCCACAGCAGCCAATGCAGTGGTAACAAGTCCGGTGGCGTTAACACCGAAAATGCAGAGAACTTACTTACAATCGAAGTATCAAAAATTTAAAGGAACATCAAAATGAAAACTATCGAAAACATCCGCAGATTCAGATTATCTGATTCTTTTATTGAGCCATATACAACCGCAGAAGTCCCATGGGGTCCACTCGGCTACGTAACTTTTAAACGCACATACGCTCGCCGTCTTAGCGAGTTTGATCCAGAGGCAAAGGGGTCCGAAGAATGGTGGCAAACTTGCCGTCGTGTTATTGAAGGCATGTTCAACATGCAAAAACAGCATGTTGTTAGACTTGGTCTGGAGTGGAATGACAATAAAGCACAAAAAACTGCCAAGGATGCATTTGATAGATTATTCAATCTTAAGTGGACACCGCCCGGTCGTGGACTGTGGATGATGGGGACTAAATTTGTTGAAGAGCGCACAGGAGCAGCCCTGTTTAACTGCGCTTTCAGATCAACTCAAGATCTCTCCACTAAGGGCGGATATATCTTCAGCTGGATTATGGATGCTCTAATGGTTGGTGTTGGTGTCGGTTTTGACACGAAGGGTGCTGGCACGATTACGTTCGAAGAGCCAGAATATACAAACGACGTGCTTGTGATTGATGACTCACGAGAAGGGTGGGTTAATTCCGTACAAACACTTCTTAATGGTTTCTTTTTCGGACACAAGGTTCCTAAGTTTGACTACTCTGCTATTCGACCATTGGGCGCTTTAATTAGCGGCTTTGGCGGCACCTCAAGCGGTCCCGGTCCACTCATCGAGCTTCATGAAAACTTAACGCAACTTTTCTCAGACAAGATTGGTGAAGCCATCACTTCTGTGGATATTGTTGATATTGAGAACTTGATTGGTCGCTGTGTGGTGTCCGGAAATGTACGCCGCTCTGCTGCACTCGCTCTCGGTGATGCAGACGATTTCCGCTATCTTGAAATGAAGAATGATCAAGAAAAGTTGTACCATCATCGCTGGGGCTCTAACAACTCCTACAACGCTACTGTTGGTATGGATTACACTTGGCATGCTGAACAATCTCAAGAAAACGGTGAGCCTGGTACGATCTGGCTTGAGAATGCGAGAGCATATGGGCGATTTAAGGACGGTGTTAATTACGATGATGCGGAGGTCGTTGGCTTTAACCCTTGTGTTGAGCAAAGTCTTCACAACGCTGAGATGTGCTGCCTCGTCGAAACGTTTCCAGCCAAGCATGATGATTATGAAGACTATGTAAAGACGCTTAAGTGTGCGTACCTATACGGCAAGACTGTTACACTTGTTAATACACACTGGCCAGAAACTAACGCTAAGATGCTCAAGAACCGACGCATCGGATTGTCACAGTCTGGTATCATTCAGGCATTCAACAAACATGGTCGTAGAACGATGCTTGATTGGTGTGACAATGCATACGGCTACGTTAAGGAACTAGACACCGAGTATTCAAATTGGCTTTGTGTTCCAAAGTCCATTAAGATGACCTCGATTAAGCCATCAGGCACGGTCTCTCTCTTGAATGGTTCTACTCCAGGAATTCACTTTCCAGAAGACGAGTATTACATTAGACGAATTAGATTCTCTAATACTTCAAAAGTTCTTAAAAGTTTAATTAAAGCAGGTTATAATGTTGAAGATGATCAATACTCTCCGAACACTTCTGTTGTTGAGTTCCCTGTCAAGGAACCACACTTTGAAAAGGGAAAACGAGATGTTTCAATGTGGGAGCAGCTTGAGATTGCAGCCCAGTATCAAAATTATTGGGCGGATAACGCAGTGTCTGTTACGGTCTCGTTTAAGGGAAGCGAGGCGAATCAGATTCGGAGCGCGTTAGAAATGTATGAGACAAGACTTAAGGCTGTATCTTTCCTGAAGTACGAAGAGACGGGATATGTGCAAGCTCCGTACGAATCTATTACAAAAGAGAAGTACGAAGAGATGTCATCCAAGATTAGCCCCATCACTCGAATCGACGACGAAGAGGGTGGTTCGGGTACAAAATTCTGTACAAACGACACTTGTGAAATTTAGGAGGAACAATGTTTAAACCAGTAAACCGACACATTTTAGTTGATTTAGATCAGCGAACAGATGAACAGAAGTCGCTAATTGTTTTACCGGAAGATTATCAGCCGGAACAACAAAAGCACTCCGTTGTCCGTGTTTTGGAGAAATCTGATGATGTAAAATTCGACTTGCTAGTAGGTAGTAAAATCGTTGTCGATTCATCGATGATCGAAGAAATTGTAATAAATAACACTACTTATAATATAATATTAGAAAACTATGTCGTGGGGGTACTGTAGCCCTAGAGGTTTAATTAAATGGACAAAAATTTCTACAATGAGGCTTCCGCCAAAAAACTTGGTTGGGAGCCCTCTTGGTTTGGCGAAAGATATTTTGATGATAAGCTTGTTAGGGCTATTAAAAAATGGCAAAAGAAAAAAGGCATACCAGCTGACGGTCTCTGCGGTCCCACAACATTCCGTAGATTGTGGACTGAAAGACAAGAGCCACACGTAGTTGGTGAATATTGCAAGAACACTGGTAGTTCATATTCCAAGTCTATAGTATATAATGGAGTCTACTACCCGATAAACTGGGATAAGTTTGTTTTATGGAGTGACGATGGTGGTATGCAGACAACTAGCGGTAAATACTACGATTACTCCGCGCGTCCCACAAGACCGATAAGGTATTTCGTAAATCATTGGGATGTATGCCTGAGTTCAGAATCTTGTCATAATATTCTAGAAAAGCGTGGCATATCGGTCCATTTCTTAATTGACAACGACGGAACAATATACCAGACTATGGATATGCAACACGCAGCTTGGCACGCAGGCACAGAGCGCACTAATAGAGCTTCTGTTGGTGTCGAGATCACCAATGCTTACTATCCAAGATATCAAAATTGGTACAAGAAGAATGGTTTTGGTGAAAGACCGATTGTGGAGGATGCCTGGGTTCATGGTGAAAAGTTGGATCCATTTACCGGGTTCTACCCACAACAAATTGAAGCGCTTAAGGCATTGTGGGAAGCTGTACATTCTGCGACTGGCATCCCATACGAAACTCCAGTTAATCAATTTGGAAACACATCAACTAAATACGAACAAGAAGTTGCTTACGGCAAATTTTCTGGGTTCGTTAGTCATTACCACATAAGTAAACGAAAAATAGATTGTGCTGGGCTTGACATTAAGCAATTACTCGACGAAATTACTGAGGAAGAATGAGACCAGAATGGGATGAGATATGGATGGACTTTTGCCACACAATTGCAAAAAGATCTTACGATCCAAGATTTCAAGTTGGTGCAGTTATAGTATCTGAAGATAACTGTCAAGTTTTAGCGATTGGGTATAATGGCAATTATGCCGGTGGTCCAAATGAGGTGGAGTCAAGCAATCCGGGGGAATCCGGGATGATCCACGCAGAAATCAATGCGCTTATTAAGCTAGATTATAACAATCCGAAGAAAAAGAAACTATATTTAACGCTTTCTCCCTGTAGAACATGTGCGAAAGCCATTGTGAACGCCGGCATTGATGAAGTAATCTACAGAGAAGCATATAGAGACACTTCAGGTGTGGATATATTAAAGAAAAGTGGCATCAAAGTTAGATCCTTCTGAAAAGGTAGCCCGCACAACACTATATACTGTGTGGGGTTTCTTTTACTGTTCTTGTTGAGCTGTATTTCTAGTACAGAATTGCAAAATATAATCTATGTCTCGGAGCAAAAGCCGATTGATGCGTTTGTTATTGGTAAGCCGACTAGGAAAGCTGAATGGGAAACGCCACCCAAAGTAAGGGTCTGTGCCAACACACAATTAACAATGTACCGGGTTGAAAACGCTGTAAAATATTGGGAGCGCCTCGGCTATAAATTTGAATATACGTATAAAGACTTTGTTATAGATTGTATGAACCCCAGATATGGCGAAATCATAATAACTTTGCCAGAGGGGGGATTTTCAGCAAACCACATGGCAGCAACAAGGTTATATACTAGCAACAGAACGGGTAAGATTGTGATGGCTAAAATATTCATATTACCCAAGAATGGTAGAAAAGAGAGAGTATTAGAACACGAACTAGGACATGCTTTAGGTTGGCGCCACTATAGCGAGAGACAACACATAATGCACCCAAATTGGAAAGATGGCGGCTTCAATTCGAAGGGTCTTCGAAAAAGAGACTTGACAAGCGATAAAAAGTAAGCCATAATATACAAATGGCTTTTGAATACGAGAAGATCGTTATCGGCAGTTCGTTATCGGCGCTAATCTTTGCTTATGTAAATGATTGCCCGGTATTTTTTACGGAACCTGACATACCTTTCCGATTTGATTTTTTATCTCCTAGTCACACACCAATCGGTATACCGTGTGAGGCAAAAACACTATTGTCATTTGACGACGAGATGGAGGTCGGCACACGCAAGCAAGTTTTATGGGATCGGCTGTATTTTCTCTTGTCTTTAAAGGGACTTACGCCGCTTTCAAATTTGTGTAAAACGATTAGATGCAATGAAGAATCTATAGTTTGTTTAAATGAATATTCAAAGATATTTGAAGCGTCGTTCGACAAGTGTTATTATTTTGGAGATCCTAACGCCAGCGGCTTTGTTCGTAAAAACAAGCTTGACGAACATAGTTACATATGTTATGATTATATTGCGTTCAATAGTGGAGGCAAGCATGAAGTCGACTTTATACACACAAGCGATGATTTTATCAGCGAGATATGGTTTTATAGTTCCGACCGTATTGATGGAAATACTCCTGTTAGAGATGCTTGTGCGGTATCAAAATTAACTGAATCGCAACTAATAGATTTTGATTACTCAGAAACGATGGCTCGCTTCAAGGTGCTCAAAATTATGAAAGACAACGGAATGAGAGGGAAATTAAGTGGATACACAAAGAAAGGTACGGCTAGGCACTATGATTTTAGAACAACTAGCATCAGACGCGAAACGCACCGCTGTCGAGATGGACTCACAACAGAGAACCATAATATCAAGATTAACACCGACAGCGAAGAGAGCATGCTCCGGCTTCTATCGAATGTTCAGGGTTCACCCGATAGATTTTTAGAGTTACTGAATGTCACTTCACCTTAGCGGCATAATACCAGTTGCCAATTGTCAAGTAGATCTGGAAGTATCATTTCCAGAGTTGCTCTTACCTGTCAATGACGGGTTTAATTTGATACAGAAGTCGGTGCATGAGTGTGCTATGGCTGGTTGTAATACAATATGGATTGTGGCTAACGATGACCTCGCACCAATCATAAGAAAGACAGTTGGCGACTGGGTGTATGACCCCGTGTATTACAAAAGAGACCTAGAGTCTAAATTTTACTCACAATTAAGGAAAGAGGTACCTATTTATTACGTCGGAATCAAACCCAAGGATCAAAATAAAAGAGATAGTTACGGCTGGTCAATAATAGAAGGCATCCATGCTGCCTATATGACTTCTCACAAAATCTCCAAATGGCTAACACCGGAAAAATACTACATTTCTTTTCCGTTTGGGGTTTTTGATATCTACTTTATAAGACAACACCGGAAATTGATTCGCGATAAAACCAAGAATTTATTTTTTACTCATAATGGACAGAGTGTGGTAAACAACCAATATCTGCCATTCACTATGACAGGAGAAGACTTTAAACAATGCCGAAGAGCAATAAACAAAAAGACAACAAGGGAGTATTTACCCCCTTTACCAAACCAGCAGTATCCATCCCAGAAGCTCCCGCTTCACGAGAGGTGGTCCGCTCGTCACTTTACTTTAAGTGATATATACGAGCCTTTAGGCTCACAACAAAGAACAGAAATTGAATTAGAGTGGTATTTTGACGTATCGCACTGGGATGGCTACACCAAATATATTTCTTCAGAGTATTTGATAAATAAGCCCCTGGATGAGTTGACAAGACCCCGACAGCATGTTACAATACCATATACTAATTCGGAGGGTTAAATGAATCGTATTGATTCTAAAATTAAGTTTGTTGGTCTGCACGCCCACTCGGTAGCAGGCTCTATTTTTGACGCCATTGGGTATCCACAAGATCATATGGATTTTGCATATGAAAATGGTTGTGATGCCTTGGCGCTGACAGACCACGGCAACATGAACGGTCTGGCATATCAAGTGCTTCACGCTAAGAAGATGCAAGAAGCCGGCAAGGACTTCAAGCCTATTTTTGGTTGCGAGGCATACTTTACGCCTTCTATTGCTGAATGGCATGAAGCCTACAATCAGGCGATGGAAGATAAGAAGAAGGCACGTGCAATCAAGAAGGATGCACAGTCAGGTGCCACTGTTGAGGATGAGGGTGATAGCAAAAAGACCCAGGGCATCCTCAAGCGCCGTCGTCACCTTGTTCTGTTGGCTCAAAACCAAACAGGGCTGAACAATCTATTTAAGTTGGTATCTGAGTCATACCAGCCGGAGAACTTCTATCGCTACCCACGTATCGACTATGCACTACTCAAGAAGTACAATGAGGGCATCATTGCTTCTTCTGCTTGTCTTGGTGGGGTGTATGCCGGAAACTACTGGGAGAACCGAGAAGACGGCGACGAAGCCGTGCTCGATGCTATGCGTGAAACAACAGCACGTATGGTTGACATTTTCGGTGATCGCTGGTATGCCGAAGTGCAGTGGAACAATATTAAAGAGCAACATGAGCTGAATCAATATGTTATTCAGGTTGCTAAAGAGTTTGGCGTTGGACTGGTCACGACAGCCGATAGCCATTACCCCAACCCTGATGCTTGGAAGGACCGTGAACTTTACAAGCGTCTTGGTTGGCTTGGTAAGGGCACACCTTCTTGGGCAGAGGGAGAGTCAGAACTCCCTGATGGAGTTGAGGAGATTGGATACGAGTTGTATCCCAAGAATGGTGACCAGATCTGGGAAAGCTACAAGCAATACTCTAAATCCACGGGGTTTGAGTATGACGACGATGTGGTCTTGAAAAGTATTGAGGAAACACACAGAATTGCCTTTGAGCGAATTGAATCGTTCCTGCCCGACAATACAGTCCGCCTCCCCGAATTCGTTGTTCCCGCAGGGTTTACAGCCACACAGGCACTAGTAAACTATGCGCTAGAGGGTTTGAAAGACAAGGGTCTCCACACCAACAAGGAATATACAGATCGATTGCGTCTTGAATTGAATGTCATTGATGACCGAGGTTTCTCAAAGTACTTCTTGACAATGAAGTCTATCGTGGACGTGGCAACTGGCATGATGCTCACAGGTCCCGGACGCGGATCGGCTGCGGGCTCTCTGGTAGCATATGCGCTAAACATTACCCAGGTAGATCCAATCAAGCACGGACTTCTATTCTCTCGATTCTTGCGCTCAGACGCAACAGACTACCCAGATATCGACTATGATGTGTCTGACTCAATGTCTCTGAAAGAGAAGCTGGTCGAGATGTGGGGTGAGGATTGTGTTGCACCAATTTCTAACTGGAACACATTACAGCTCAAGTCTCTAATCAAGGACATTTCCAAGCTGTATAATATTCCTTTTACAGAAGTCAATACAGTAACATCAATTATGATTCGTGAAGCAACTCCGCTTGCTAAGCAAAAGCACGGCATCAAAGCCGGCGTATACGCACCGACGTGGCAGGAGGTCATGGAGTTCTCACCAACGCTTAGGCAATATCTCGCCAAGCACCCGGCAGTCAAGACACACGTTGAGGGTCTTGTTGGTCAAGTTCGCTCATGTTCCCGGCACGCCGGAGGTGTTGTGATTGCTGAGAATCTTGATAAGAATATGCCGCTGATTAATTCTGGCGGTGTTCGTCAGGCTCCGTGGGCAGAGGGTCAGAACGTCCGACACCTTGAACCAATGGGATTCATTAAGTTCGATCTGCTTGGGCTGTCCACACTCAAGATGATGGAGGGTGCTATCTATCATATCCTCAAGCGCCATCACGGTGTCGAAGAGCCTACGTTCGCACAGATCCGAGACTACTACGAAGAATACCTGCATCCTGACATACTAGATCTAAATGATCAAGAGGTATATCGCAACGTGTTTCATCCCGGTAAGTGGGCAGGCATCTTCCAGTTCACAGAGCACGGAGCCCAGCAGTTCTGCACCAAGGTAAAGCCAAACAACATTATTGACTTGTCTGCTATTACCTCTATCTTCCGACCCGGTCCTCTGTCCGCTGGTGTTGATGCTGACTATGTGGAAGCAAAGGAAAGCCCCCACTACATCAAGTACCTATCCGAAGAAGCACGAGAGATTACCGAAGAGACCTTTGGCTTCCTGATTTTCCAGGAACAGATTGCACTGTTGGCTCACAAACTTGGTGGCTTGACGCTCGACGAGGGCAACATGCTTCGTAAGGTGCTGACCAAGAAGGGAACAGGTAAGAACAGTTACAAGGCAAAGCTTCACGAGAAGTTCATTAAGGGCTGCGTAGCTAAGAAGATTAATAGAGATGAAGCACAATCACTTTGGGATAAGTTTGAGTTCTTCTCCGGTTACGGCTTCAACAAGTCGCACGCTGTTTCATACTCTATCATTTCTTATCAATGTGCGTGGTTGTGGAACTACTACCCAGCAGAATGGATGGCTGCGTTCTTGGATAAGGAGCCTGAGACACGTAAGGAAAAGGCGATTAATATCGCAAAGAAGTTTGGATTTGATATCGCCCCTCTTGATGTTAACAAGTCTGGTACTGTGTGGGAGATTAGTGAGGATGGCAAAACTCTAATCCAACCCCTCACCTCTATTAAAGGTCTGGGCATGTCAGCTATCGAGCAGATTCTAGACAATCGCCCGTTCATGAACGCAGAGGATCTACTGTTCCGTGAGGAAGTATCATACTCTAAGCTAAACAAGAAAGCTTTAGATGCTCTCTGTCGAGGTGGTGCGCTGGACAATATTGTTGATGACCGCTTCTCAGGTCGTAAGCACTTTTGGTCTGCCTGTGTGGTGGAACGACCAAAGAACCTCAAGAAGTTTTCCGAAAACATTGAATTGTTCAGACCAGAAGGCGACTTCAGCGAGGAAGAGGTAATTCAGTTTAAAACTGATCTGACCGGTGTCTTCCCAATCAACTTGGTTATCAGCACAGAGACAGTAGAGAAGCTACAAGAAAAGTATATCCCGCCTATCTCTGAGTTTGATGAAGAGTTGCAGGTATGCTGGTTCATCCCTCGCAAGATTACACCGAAGAAAACCAAGAATGGTAAAGATTATTGGATTGTTGAAGTTATTGATTCAAACAACGAATTGACTCGAATCCGATGCTGGGGCATTAAGCCCCATAGAGATGTTGTTCATCTCAACCGCCCATATATGGCTCGTCTTAAGTATGACGAGAACTGGGGCTTCTCGACTTATGCAGTCGGCAAAACATTTAAACTATTAGGATAAACATGAAAGTAATTAAAAAATTTAGTCCGCTCTTAAAAGAGCCAAAGTTCGTCGATGACTTGCCTGTTATTATTAGGGTAAACAAGTTTGATGAAGCGTCCGCAAAAAGCTTCTCTGCATTAATGAGAAAAGCACACAACAGCGGACAAACGGTTATTCCCATTATAATTGACAGCTATGGTGGACAAGTTTACAGCTTGATGTCTATGATTTCTGATATTAAACACAGCACCCTTCCCGTTGCTACTATTGTACAAGGCAAAGCGATGTCCTGTGGTGCTATCTTGTTTAGTTTTGGTGCCGAAGGCAAGAGATACATGGATCCTGATGCAACTGTTATGATTCATGACGTTAGTTCGATGGACCGTGGGAAAGTGGAAGAGATAAAGGCATCTGCCGAAGAAACTGAGCGACTTAACAAGAAGATTTACCACATGATGGCAGAGAACTGCGGACAGGATGAGGATTATTTCCTTGATATTGTGCACGACAAGGGTCACGCAGACTGGTTTTTGGACGCAAAAGAGTGCAAGAAGCACAAATTAGCCAATCATTTGCGTGTGCCGAGCCTTAAAATTGACGCTACAGTTAAAATGACCTTTAAGTAAAACTACTTATGGTACATGATTAAGACTAAGAAAATCAAGTACCGCAGGCTCATGAATGAGCTAGAATACTTATACGAAGAGATGGACTTGCTGGATGACATCGTAAAGACTGCAGCCGGCGAGTTTGAGGTATACTATAGAGAGTTTTGCGTTAGAAACAACATAGACCTGAATAAACTAAACGAAGATAACAAAGAGCGAATAGCAGATCTGTACGGCGTAAAACCAGAAGAAGTGCAAGAAACCCCGGTTAGCGAATACACTGGCTCAGCTGAGATTGTGAAAGTAGATACACCAGAGGAAGAGCCGCTTTTTGAAGAAACGCAAGACGAAGTTGGTATGTTTAAAGAGCTTCACGAGTATTATCACAAGATGTTCAAAAAGCTGGCAATGCAATTACACCCAGACAGGATCGAAAACTTTACGGCTAACGATGAGTTTAAAAAGCAAATGTCTTGGGACTTTTCCAAGGCTAAGAGTGCGTTGGACAATAAGAAGTACTTCAAGCTAATTCAAATAGCTAAGAAATATAACATATACGTTACGGAACACTTCTCCTTGCAAATCAAGTGGTTTAAAAAAGAGAGAGATGTTATTATGGGCGCCCTACAACAAGTTAAGACAACATACAACTATAAGTTTGCCGAGTGTGAAACTGACGAACAAAAAGATGATGTTGTCAGAAAATTTATTTGGCACCTTTTTAGAGTTAAAGCTTGACTCCCCCCTCCCATAGTGTTATACTTTAAGAGTAGTCACTAGGAGGTTTTGATGACTGACAAACAAAAGCAACAATACGTAAAAGAATATATCCGCTCTTTGAAGGCAATCGAAGATGCGATGGAGCCATACAAGGAGCAACGCCGTGAGCTGCGTACCGAGTTTAAGGAAAACGGATGGCTGAACACTGATGAGATTCGTGCTGCTGTTAAAGCATATCGGCTGCATACTGGAAAGATTGATATTGACACTATTCTTGATAACCTAAACATTATTCAGGATAACAACAGTGAATAGTGTAATCGATTACAGTATCTGTTGCGATAGCGCAGATCTATATGCTTGGGTTCTTAAAAATACTAATTATGAATATGTTAGAAATCTGGACTACACACGTTCAATTAGCCTACAGTTAGATGGCACCGATGTGCGTATTAATTTTGTACATCGTGTGTCTAATAAAAAAATGTACGATCAGTTAACTAATCGTTTTCTCTCTAATACTGCCGGCACACCTGATTATGTGTTGTTCAAGAAAACAACCCCAATAGTGTGTATTGAAGACTCAAAAACAGCACCAGTAGGCAATGCAGTCATACAACGTTTGGATAAGCTGTGGCCACTTTTGTTAGATGATAATATTGAGTGTCCAATTATCTATATCGGTCCCAGAGAGGGCTTAGATGTTAGCCAAAATAAAATGAGAGGCTGGCCACAAAGCTGGTTTTATAAGAATTTTGCCAAGGACAGACCGGACGCCTTCTTGTTGCTTGATAATGAAGCATCAATTTGTGAAAGAGTGTTTAGTGAAATTATCTCGGTAATCAAAAGTGATATTAAAGGTGAGCGCATAGCAAAACAAAAGGTAACTACAAACGAGCTAAAAAGATTGCATAGCGCGATGAGCAAAAACATTAGAACTTACTCTAACGGAATCTTCAGAGGCAAACTGTTCAAGCCAGACGGTACAGATGCCCACCCTGTACAATCAACACTTATGGTAATTTCAGAAACTAGAGCAGCGTTAAAATTGTCGCCAATTAAAATAAAACTTAACAATGCCCATAGGCAAAAGCTTTTGAATTCTAAATCTAAAAGAGTCGTAAGAGTTATGAAACAAGGACCGGTGCTATCATGAAAAACACTATATCTGAAACAGATGTGATTTTAAATTTTATGGAAGACATGAAATCCCATATTATGAAAGACCCCGAGCTTAACTTTGAGTTTCCTGCTGGTTCTTGGACAGGTAGCAAAAACAGAAATATAGCTGATATCCATGGCGGTGCCATCTCTGGGATCGAAGCGAAACCAACCTTTGCTTCCGCAAAAGCAGATTACTTGAACCCTAATAAAAATGCTGGAATTACGCATTACATTTATTCTTGTAAAGAGGTCGAGGTATACCAAGTTTCTTTCTGGAAAAACAACAATATTTCTGCATGTGCTTATTTGACAGACACCAACAGATGGGTTATAATTAATGATATTGACAATCTTTTTCAAAGATTGCTTCCGTTATCAAAACAAGAAAAATGAAGTATTTAGGTAATAAAAATAGGTTAAGTGATTTTTTAAGTCACAACATGGGTCTTAAATCTAGAGGTAACGCCAGAGCACTTGACCTGTTTTGTGGCACCGGTGCCGTTTCTCTGTTATTTAAGAGTCACGGAATCAATACCGTGTCAAATGATTTTTTGAGTTTTTCTGCTCATCGCACAAGATCAATTTTGCTCGATCGAGCGCCATCGAGACAACATGCTATAGAACATAACATATCACACGGGTTTATAACCAAGAATTACTCAGAAAGTTCTGGCGTCAATATTTTTAAAACGGATATCGCTAAGCATATCGATGGTGCCCGTCTTTGGATAGATAAGATGTCAAAACAACTCACACCACAAGAGTTTTCTTACTATTTGGCTCAAATCATAGAAGCGGCCGATTTTAGATCAAATATTATGGGCTCCTACGAGAGTTATTATAAAGCCGGCTGGAGAAGGCAATGTGAAAAGCCTTGGCAAGTGAAGGATTTTGAATTGGTCGACATGCATAACTCAACCAAACACATTGTACATAATGATGATGCCTATCAGTTTCTACAGAATAACGTAGACAGCTATGATTTGATTTACCTTGATCCTCCTTACAACTCCAGACAATATTCATCAGTGTTTCATGTGTTGGAAACAATTTCTAAATACAACAACCCTGCTGTTAAAGGTGTGGTCAGGAAAAGTATTGAGACAAGTGATAAAAAATCTAAACTATCATCTAAAAGAAACTGTCACTCGGAAATGACAAGAATCATTGATCTGTGTAGTGAAAAAACAAACGAATTGTTTGTCTCATATTCCAATGAAGGTATAATGCAGCCCTCTGAATTGGAAGAAATGATTGGGCTAAAATTTAAAAATACTATGGTGCATGAACTTGATTATAGAAGATTCAAAACCAACAGTAGAAAACAAAACGGAAACAACAAAGTAAAGGAGTATTTGTTTCATGGAATTAAATAAAGTATATAACGCTGATTTGTTCGACATTATCGATGACGTCGTAGAAGACAAATCAATTGATTTGGGTATATTCGATCCACCATATAATATATCATCGACAACCACAGACGTTTTAAAGTATGAAAAATCACTTGGTCAGAAAAAAGGCATCGTAGGCTTTAATGAAGAGTGGGATAAATTTGATAGCATAGAGCAATATATTACTTGGACTGATTTGTGGCTACAAAAAGCCTTTTCAAAGTTAAAAGATGATGGCAGTCTTTTTATATTTGGCTCATACCATAATATTGGGCTTGTTAATTATGTACTGCAAAAACAAAACCGCATGATTATCAATGACGTCGCATGGTACAAGAGAAATGCAGTACCAAATATTGCATGCAGAAGGTTACAGGCATCATATGAAAGTTTATTGTGGGTCGCAAAAGATAAAAAATATAGGTTTAATTATAAAGATGTAAAATCAAAAGCCTATGATGGCGATTCTATTAAAAAAGAAGGTAAGCAATTGCGTAATATTTGGGATATCCCAACAAAGGCTGAGAAGAATTTTAAACACCCATCGAAGAAACCGGTTGCAGTAATAGAGCGATGCATTGACGTTGCCGGCATCAAAGGCGGAACAGTTCTTGATTTTTTTGGTGGCTCTGGCACAACCGCGGTCGGCGCGCTAAACAGAGATATGAATTATATTCTGATTGAAAAAGAGCAGGAGTACTATGATATGTGTCTCAGAAGAATTCAAGAACAAGGAGTAAATAATGAATAAACAAACACAAGTGGTAATGTTCTCGTCAAAAACGGGACAGTGGGCAACACCGCAAGATTTCTTCAATAAGCTGAATTGGCGCTTCGGTCCATTTGACTTGGATCCCTGCGCAGACGCAGAAAACGCAAAGTGCACTAAGTTCTTTAGCGAAGCAGATGACGGACTGTCACACAGTTGGGCAGGATACACAAGTTTTATCAACCCTCCATATGGGCGCGGCATTGACAAGTGGATCAAAAAAGCATACGAGGAATCTCGCAACGAAGATACTAAGGTGGTGATGCTGATTCCTGCCAGAACTGATACAAAGTATTGGCACCAATATGTTATGAAGGCTGACGAGGTCCACTTTGTCAAGGGGCGTCTTAAATTTGGCGACAGTGCCAACTCTGCACCATTCCCGTCTGCGGTGGTGGTCTTCGATGGCTCAAACCAAAGACAGATCTTTGGAGCCATGAACCGATGAACCGGAAACAACGAAGAGCTGTTAAAAAGCAAGTTGGTGCAGAAGCCTCAGATAAGATGGCTAACCAAGTAGCGCAGTTCGGCAAAATGCCAGAAATGTGTGGGATTTGTCAAAAAGAGTTTGACAAGAAGAACAAAGAGATGGTAGAATCGTGGTCAGTAGTGGTCAAGCAAGATGTGGTAAGACTTTTTTGCCCTGATTGCATGAATAAAGCCAAGGAGGTATTAAATGGCAGTAACTAGAATTTCGCGTGATGCATTGGATAATGTATTGCGAGGTGACATCAAAGAAAATTCGACATTTGTATTAAAGTTTTACTCTAACAATTGTCACCTTTGTCACAATCTAAAGGACTATTTCGTAGATGTCTCAAATAAAGAAGAGTATAAAGACATGCACTTCTTTGCATACAATATCGACGACTATCCTGAGCTGGAAGACAAGCTAAGATTTAAGGGTGTGCCGACTATTTTTGTTGTGAACACGCACATCTCGGACAGACGACCAAAGTTACACTTGCTCCCTGAGCCAGAGGATCCAAACGATAAAACCTGGTACCGAGTCAGCGACATTTGCAATTTTTTAAACAGGGTGGCATTATGAAAAAATCATTATCATACGACGACGTATTGCTGGTACCACAATATTCCGACATTCGATCGCGATCTGAAGTATCAACGGAAGTTGATTTAGGTAACGGTCTTTCGTTAAAAGTTCCAATTTTGGCTTCTCCCATGGACACTATTTCTGAAGCCGCCATGGCTGTCTCGGTTGGCGTCTATGGTGGTGCCGCCATTGTACACAGATACAACACCATCCAAGAACAAGCTGACATCATCACCATGGCTAAGAATATCGCTAAGGACAACCACAATACAGATATCGTTGTGGGAGCTGCCATTGGTGTGACCGATGATTACCTTAACCGTGCTGCTGTCATGAACGCTCTAGGTGTCGACTTCTTGTGTGTTGACGTTGCTCACGGGCACCATATCTTAATGAAAGATGCTCTTCGTAGACTAAGAAACGCCTTCGGTGATAACCTGCACATTATGGCTGGTAACATCGCCACGCTTGAGGGTATTAATGATCTTGCTGATTGGGGTGCGGATTCGGTACGCTGTAACATTGGTGGCGGCTCTATTTGCTCAACAAGAATCGAAACCGGGCATGGTGTTGCTGGTCTACAGACAGTCTTAGACTGCGCCGAAACCGATCGTGACGTTACTATTATTGCCGATGGCGGAATAAGAAACTCCGGCGATATGGTTAAAGCTCTGGCTGCTGGTGCAGATTGTATCATGTGTGGTTCAATGCTGTCCGGCACAGATGAAACACCGGGTAGTGTCTTTGAAGAAACTGACGGTACTCGATGGAAGACCTATCGAGGGATGGCAAGTAAAGAGGCACAAATTAGCTGGCGTGGCAAGTATTCTTCTCACGAAGGAGTTTCTGCACGTGTGCCGTACCGAGGCTCTGTCACCAAGATTCTAGAGAGCTTAGAGAGAGGTTTACGCTCGGGCTTGTCCTACAGTGGTGCTCGCAGTATTCCTGAGTTACATGCTAGTTCTGAGTTTATCGTGCAGACTAGCGCTGGCTTGGGAGAGAGTAGAACACACATTCTCAATAGGGCTTGGTGAAGATGTCCGAAGACAACAACTATGGTAAAAACAACAAAAGAATAATCTTTACCGACACAGATCACAGACACGCCCAGTTATCACTCAAGCTAAAGAACGACGGAATGACACAAGCCAAGTTTTTCCGTTCGCTAATCTCTGGTTACTTATCAGACGATGAGAGAATCAGAAGCTACGTGGTCGAGAATGGTGATCTATCAAAAGAAAAGAAACTAAGAAACACCAAAGCTAGAAACGCGGGTAAAGCCCTGGTACACAATCTTGGCTTATCAGAGGAACAGGTGGAAGACATCTTTGATTTAATTTCAGAGGAGCATCCAGACTTATGAGAGGCGATGGTTTATTACAATGCAGTCGCGAGTGTCTCAGGTCTCAGAAGAGATGTGTAAAACTAGACTGCAAATACTTTATCGACTACAGAGATGAATATAACTGTAGTCTAATATCAATTCATAAAAACGGTCGCATGACTTTAAGAGAAATAGGCGATAGACTAAAGATTTCGTTTGCCCGCGTTAAACAAATAGAATCCGGCGCGCTCAAAAAAATCAAAAACTCAGAACTTTTTTCTTTTAAAGATATGGGCTAATGACAAAAACAATACTATTTATACTAGAATTTAATTTCATTAATTAAGGAGAGAAATTTAAATGTCCCGTAAAACTTTACTTACTGAAGCTGAAGTACGTCAGTTTCTTAAACTTGCAAACATTGGCCCAGTAGGTGATGCCAAGGTCGAAGAAATGTATCACGCTAAGCGCGATGATGAAGAGATGGATGAGGGTGGAATGCGCCCCGGTATGCGTGATGAGCCGCCTGGCATGCGCGACGATCCTCCCGGCATGCGCGATGATGAGGACGAAGATCCTCCCGGTATGCGTGACATGAGAGAAGAAGACGACGAGATGGACGCCATGGATATGGGCGATGCCGCAGATGATATGGAAGATGCTGCTGACGACATGGCTGATGACGCTATGGACATGGGTGATGCCCCCGCCGCCGGCAAGATGGTCGCAATTGAGGACTTCATGGGCGCACTTGAGCGCGCACTTGAGGATGTCCTTGGTGACGAGGTCGAGGTCGATATGGACGACGAAGACGCCGCCGACGACATGGAAGACGCCGCTGATGATATGGGTGATGCAGCCATGGACTTGGGTGGTGATGACGAGGAGCCAATGATGGAAGCTGATGATGTGGAAGAGTCCTTGGATGAAGACGCTATTGTCAACGAGGTTGCACGCCGCGTAGCTGCTCGACTTCAAGAGAAGAACCAAAAAGAGAACATGGTTGAAGAACTTGCCGAGAAGATTTTAAACAGAATCACCTCCAAGTAGTTGACAAACCACATAATCTATATTATAATTAAATAACCACCCAGCGTGGTTATTTTTTTTGGAGAAACAATGGATCCTTGGTGGCTTTACTTACTAGTTTTTGTATTTGGGCATGTTACTTGTAGGACATTCTACTTCTTTAGGGCTAGTCGGATCAGCCTATCTTTGATCAGGTATTCTCAAATAATTTATTTATCTTGCGTACAAAAAGCATTGGAAAGTTTGGATACAACAATGGAGCTTGTAAGCGAAGCGGACTCCGATGAGAGTCGCCTGCTACAACAAAACATTAATGAGCAAATATCTATTTTAAAGAATAATTCAATAAATTATCTAATTAATATGCACCCTAAATTTTACAGAGATAGTATAGTGTTTGATGATTGGGAATCTTCATCAAACTTTCTCGAAGAAAGGAAGGAAGAAGCATTTAACTTTTGGAAGCATAACCGTGATTGATAAAATAAAAAAACTGGTTGATTCTTTATCGAACGACCAAAACAAACAACAACAAGCGCCTGTGACCCTGTCGCTAGAAGAGCAAGAAGAATTAGTTAACCAATTACTTGGAGCCCCAGCTAAGGAGCCCGACTTAAGGCTCATGGGGCTGTTTAGCGATGTCTCTGATGAGAAAGTTGCTGAGTTAGTTCATGCTTTATTATATTTGGATGAGCTGAACAAGGTCAGAAAAGAGAATAAGCCTGTAGAATTTTATATCTGTACTTATGGTGGTTCCGCTGATGACATGTTCGCACTTTACGATGTCATGCGTCAGGTGCGCCAGAACACCGAGGTTCACACAATTGGAATGGGCAAGGTCATGTCAGCCGGCGTATTAATTTTGGCTGCGGGAACAAAGGGCAAGCGCAAAATTGGAAAGTATTGCCGCGTGATGATTCATTCTGTTATAGGTGGTAGCCATGGCTCACTGCCAAACTTGGCTAATGAGATGGAAGCAATGCAGCAGATTCAAAAAGATTACATCGAAGCCTTAGTAAATGAAACCAGCATGACGAAGAAAGATCTTAAGAAACTTCTTGAGCGCAAGGTTAATGTATACTTGTCGGCAGAAGAAGCGGTTGAATTGGGAATCGCGGACATAATTATTTAAGGAGATTGTAGGTGTCTGATTATATTAAAGATATGTTTATTGAAGTGAGAGAGAAAGATGAAACGATCTCGCCGCTCACTGAATTAGAACAAATGATTGAAGAGGTTAGCAAAGTGCTCGATGGAGCTACGATGCTTAACGAGGGTGAAACGCTTGAAGAGGGAGAGAGATTTAGTATGTCAATCCCCATCCCCAAACTCAACCCTAGCGAGGCATGGGGAAACCCCGACAGCCAATCAAGAAAAGACATTGACAGAATCTTTGCATCCATTACCAGAAAAGGTGGTATCAAAGAAAGAATCCAGCACGTTAACAGTTTTGTTGATCCAAAGACAGCAGAAAGAAAAGGGCGCGGTCAGAGATTTAATTCCATCCTTAATATGATGATGATTATTGAAGCCCTCCAAGCCTGTCTAAATGATTATAGTGAGTCATCTGCCGGGTTTGTGTTCGAAGGATTTATGGCGGCACTTACCGGCGGCTCGCAGCAGGCAGACCGCGTCGGTGGCACACTACCCATTGAGGACTTTGTCACTGGCGATAACGAGAATGTGAGTCTTAAATTGCTGAGTCCAAACACAGGTATTCATGGGAGTTTCACCAACCTCGTTGATTATCTGTTTTTACGAGGTGGTTCCGGTGAGCCTGAAATTAAATACTTAATCGGACGTAAAAATTCAGAGGGAGACGACGTATCGCAATTAGCCATTTTTGATTTTGTCATCAGTCGCGACAACTTTATGACTATTATGGAATCATCTAAGAAGAACAGTTCGTTGCTTGGGGATGAAGAAACTAAAAATCGTCTAAAGATACAAATTCAAAATTTTAGCGATTCATCAAAATGGAAAGTAGGAATGCAAGAAATTCTAGAAAATGTTCCTGGATATACCGGCGGTATGTTCAGCAAGAATGTTGATGCATCTGGACAATTTGAGCCAGACCAAGAAAGTGATCTTGCTGACAAGAAGAAGTATCAATACCACAAAGTAAAGGTAAAGGCATACAAAATGGATGCTGAAAACTCGGCTGAACAAGCTGCAAAAGCAGGTCAGCAACCGAGCTTTGAGAAATGGGCTAAGGCGCATGATTTAAAAGATCTTATGCCGCCCGTCCAAAATCCAGAGGATGAAGCAGAAGTCGCCAAAGCACAAAAGGCGCAACAAAGAAACTTGGCTAACCTACAAAAAGCCTACAACGCAGCCTATACCGATGCTGCCGAGGAAGCTCGACAGGTAGCCGAATCACACTTCGGTGCTTTCCACGTAAGAGAGAAGCGCATGATGCAAGAAGAAAGAGCGTTGATGGAGGGCGGCGGTAGAGATGGTGGTAGCCAGTGGGAGATCACCCAAGCACTGATGGATAAACTTAGAAAGGTAGCGAAATCACAGTACTATGGTGAGTTAAACATGTCAGATGAGAACATCAAAGCATGCGCCGAGATTTACATCGAGAAATTGAAAGGCGATATGATGACTCTCTTAGAGACAACAAAAAGTTTTACTGAAAATGTCGGTATGTACTTTAGTGCTGATCGTCGCTCAACCGCTATGAACGCAAATGAAAGAGCGCAAGACGAAGGTAAGGCTATCGTTAAAACACTAGCGGATGCAAAGGCTTCCGCCGAGAAAGACCCCGATCTTGAATAAAAACATTTGACATTTCATACAAAATTGATTATAATAAACACAACATAGAGGTGTAAATGAGTCGCGAATACGACAACAATCAATCGCTACAACAAAAGATTATGAATGGCGTGAATGTCCTAGCTGATAATGTGGCATCCACGCTTGGACCCCGCGGTAGAAATGTTCTGCTGCAAGAGAAAGGAAAGGCACCTTTCGTTACGAAAGACGGAGTGACTGTAGCACACTTCGTAGCCTTGGAAGATCCAATCGAGAATGCTGCTGTGCAAGTGGCTAGACAAGCTGCTATCGAAACCAACGAGACCGCTGGTGATGGCACAACCACGTCAACTATTCTTGCGAGAGCAATCTTACAAGAATCACAAAAGCACATTGCTGCTGGTGCTGCGCCTATTGAACTTCAACGAGGCATCGCCAATACGGTCAAGGAGATATGCAACAAGCTATCAGAGCAATCAACACCGGTTACGAGCATCGAAGATATTAAGCACATTGCAACTATCTCAGCTAATAACGACTCGACCATCGGTGACTTGGTAGCCATGGCTATCGACAAGGTTGGGCAAGATGGCTCAATCACCATCGAAGAATCTCGTTCGCTGGACACGTCTATTGATATTGAGGAAGGGTTTAAGGTGCCGTCTGGTGTCGCTGCCTCTGCCTTTATCACAGATGAGCGGCGCTCAGTTATGTCGTATGATGAACCGCTTATCCTTGTGACAGATCACAAGATTGATGCTGTTGAGCCTATCTTACCGATTCTGGAAATGATTGCGAGAGAGGGTCGTCCTTTGATTATCGTAGCCGAAGAGGTTGAAGGACAAGCGCTGGCTGCTCTCATCATGAATGCTATGCGTGGCACGCTCAAGGTCGCTGCCATCAAGGCTCCGTTCTACGGTAATGAGCGCCGAGACACACTAAATGACTTGGCTGCTTCTGTTGGCGCTACCTTTGTCACAAGAGAGTCCGGAGTCAAGCTAAATGATGTGCAACTTAAGCACTTGGGCTCTGCCAAGAGCGTAGAAGGCAACAAGTATGTCACTACCTTCGTGGGCGGTAATGCGGACTTCGAAGAGATTGAAAAAAGAATTGAATCCCTCAAGAGTGACATTAAAAGCTGCGATGATATGCAGGCAGCCGAACTTATGCAAGGTAGAATTGTCAGACTGGTTTCCGGTGTTGCAGTCATTAAGGTTGGCGGCGCTACACAAGTCGAAATGATCGAAAAGAAACACAGAGTAGAGGATGCGCTTGAGGCTGTTCGCTCTGCTCAAGATGAAGGCATTGTAGGTGGAGGGGGCACAGCGCTTCTTAGAGCATCGCAAAACCTCGTGGTATCAACAACAGATCCACATGGCGATCAAGCCTATGGCGTGTCAATTGTAGTAAATGCTTGCAAAGCACCCATCACACAGATGGCACTTAACGCTGGTTTGTCACCTGACATTATTATTGACAGAGTGTTGGGTGCTGCTAGCGGTAAAGGTTGGGATTTCAGAAATGATTGCTTGACCAACATGATAGAAAGTGGTATTATTGATCCTGTGAAGGTTACCAAAACAGCATTGCAAAATGCGTCGAGCTGTGCCGGCACTTTGATCACCACTAATTATGGCATCATACAAACGGAGGCAGAATGATGAACCAAGGAGATCTAGTACATATCCCACAAGGCGTTGAACTTTGGTGCAAAAGAGACGGGAGGATGAAATTACGAATGACAGAAAAACCAACCGTGGGTGTTTATTTGAGTGGTACCAATCGCATTTATCAAGTTTATGCCAATGGTCATGAATGGAATCTTAAAAGAAGAGACGTATATCCAATGGAGGCAGTATGCTAGTACGATTAACTGAAATTTGTGAAAACAATATGTTGACAAGCAAGAAAAATAACTATACATTAAGAGAAGTGTTTGTCAATCCAGAACACGTGGTTATGATTAGGGAGGAAGCCAGAATGCAAGACTTAAATGAGCAGGGGCACCTTCCAGACGATCTAAACACGGGACATAGGTTTACAAAACTTACAATCAATCGTGGTCAAACTGGAACTGAGATTGTAGTTGTTGGTGCACCTGACCTGATTGAACGATCACTAAATCAAAACAAGAAATTAATAAGAGGTTAAAATGTCAAAAAGAGTTAATATACAATATTCCATCGACTTGGATGAACTGCCAAGAGAGGTAGATAGAATTTATGTAAACGCCAAGAATATCTTCAGCAGCTTGTCGCTGCCTGACGAGGCTGGAGAAGATATTCTGACTGCTGATATGCTAAAGAAAATAGATGACACTCGTCGAGAGTTGACGAACTTAGATCACATCCTTAGCGACGTGACTGGTATTGTAAGCTCATATGTTCAATATGAACTTAGTCTTAGAGATGACGAATACCAGCAAACCCTACCGGAGCCACAACACAGTGTTGAACACGTTGTTGAAATGCCCGAATAAGTTTGTATCTTCAGCTTTTCTAAAAGATTATTTAGATCCTGAAACCAAGATAAAGACCTTTGGCTTAAAAGCTGGTCATATAGAAACTGATTTGCACACTGCGGGCTTCGATGTAACGATGACTACCAACAGATATTTTGTATGGGAGTTTTGGAACTGCCTCATAAAGAGCCCATGGGGTCTACGCAACTCCATAGAATATTATCACAGAGAAACCAATACTGGTGAGTTATCCTATTTTAGAGAAAATTGGTTCACGCTGTTCGATAACCCAGAGGACCGAGCGGCATTTTTCTATTTGTTAAATAGATATTCAAAAAAAGGCAACTTTGAATGCAAAGAACTTAGTCGGCATAATTATTCAAAATTTAATTTGGTATCATTTGAAAACTCTATCCCCCTGGTGAAAGATTTAAAGTTATCGTTTACATCACACGAAAATTTAATCTTAGCGTTTGACAAAGTCCAAGCCGATTCGACAATTCTAATTCCCGTTGGTGCGATGAAGCAAAGCCACATTTTAAAAAAAGAAGTTGTTACACTCGACACAGCCAGTTATGATTTTGATAAGATAAAAGATTATATGAACAAAGATGAGAACAAAATGGTTTTGGTATTCAAGTATGACAAATACACAGACCGCTTTTT
>CEUT01067616.1_pt1 | contig 30113 bp, 46 predicted proteins | sample 531401 | NCBI WGS metagenome assembly CEUT01 (sample SAMEA2622821, study PRJEB7988) | marine metagenome | biome: marine biome (ENVO:00000447); feature: surface water layer (ENVO:00002042); material: "saline water (ENVO:00002010), including plankton (ENVO:xxxxxxxx)" | depth 5 m | reverse complement strand
AACCTTGACCGCCATCTTTTCTTTCGGTATGTTATAATGAAATGGATCAAAATACAGGATGTTCCATGACAAAGATGAAACGACAACTAACGCCAGCCGAGAAAATCGCCATTGCTCATGAATATGAATCCGGGAATGTTTCCATGGATTCACTTTCAAAAAAATATGGTGTTTCCAAATCCACGATTTCCAGAACCATCAAATCGAAAAAACAAAAACCATCATCATCATCACCTTCCAAAAAAACCCAAATCCAAACATCCAACATTCCAGACGATCCAATATTATTTCGTCGAATGAAATTGATGGAGATATCAAACGACATTGAAACCGCACGTGATGAAAGGGTCGTTCATTCGCTTCCAGCGTTTCACAAATTACACATCCAAGTACACAATGAAATGTTGGAATACATTGAAGCCGCCGGTGATGAATTCCGTGAAATATCGATGGATGAAAACAAACGTTTGTTGGTGGACGCTTTTGTGAATCTACCCCCAATCATCCGTCATGAACTTTTGGAAATTATTGAAGCACACGAAAGTGGAAATGTAATCAGATTAAAAACCAATACAGGAAATAACCATGAAAAATGAAATCAAAGAACAACTACATGAACAAACAATTATACTAGAACCACAAGAATGTTATAACAATGCCATTGTAGAGGTTCAAGATTATAAACTTGTATATGATTATGATTTAATCATCGATTGTTTGATGTCGTTTTATAAGTGGGAATATATTGATGCATTAGAATGGATTGAATATAACACAATTAGGTCTCTACCATACATGGGAAAGTACGCACCTATAATTGTACAAAAAGACAATTAAAATGAAACATCATATCAGTAGCATAACGAAAACATTGTTGATGATGCGTGAGGCAACAAGCGCGGATCCATTGGCATATTTCACACCAACCAAGCCACAATTACGTTTCCTACAATCGACCGCACCAATAACGCTATTTCGAGCTGGAAATCAACTTGGAAAAACGGCGGCCGGCGCCGCTGAAATGATTTTTTATGCATTGAATCGGCATCCATACAAAAAGATTCCAGATGGACCAAAGGAAATATGGGTGATTGTCCATTCGTGGGAACAATCAAAAACCGTCCAAGGAAAAATCTATGATTTGATACCACCTAGTGAATTGGCCGATGGTTGTGAGTATATCCCCGGAAAAGGATTCCGAGGAAAAACACCGATAATACAATTCAAAAACGGAAGTTTGGTCCGAATCAAAACAACCAACCAAGGAACATTGGGTGTAGCTAGTGGAACGGTAGACATGGTTTGGGTGGATGAACCACCGCCAATTGCTATTTTCGGAGAATTGGCAGCTCGTCTTTTGCGAAAACGTGGACGGATGGTTTTAACGATGACACCAATTGGACAAGATTGTGGATATTTGAAGAAAATGGTGGATGATGGAAAAATTGAAGATATTGGCGCGGCGCTTACAGTGGAAAACGTTACACCATTGGGTTGTCGTTCATTGCTACAACAAGCCGACATTGACCGAATCGCTGATACATATTTGCCATTGGATCGTCAAGCGAGGTTGGAAGGGTCATGGGAGGCTGGACGACCGGATGGATTGGTGTTTGAATGTTTTAGTGAGGAAATGATATCGGACGCGCCATGTCCAAATGACGGTGATTATCGTTTTTCCATTGGAATCGATCACGGTTCATTACCCGGTGCACAAGCGGTTATCCTTTGTGCGATTGACATGACAGAATCAGACAATCCACATGTATATGTATTGGATGAATATTATAGTGGAGGAAATCAAAATGAACGGTCTATGGCTGAAACACATGCACGTTCTATTCTTCGAATGTTATCCAGAAATGGATTAACACCAAACATGATTACACGATGGACGGGTGACATTGCACATAGAGGTGGACGGCATGGCGGCCGAATGTCAAATGCAATGTTAAGAAGTGCATTGGAACACGTGTTGGAATATCCACAAGGTACCATGCCATTTCGAATTCACACCGCACACAAACCAAGATGGTCGGTTTATTATGGATGTCAGTTATTGCATGATAGAATGATGAAACAACGGTTCACCGTACATCCAAGATGTGAAACATTAATTCGTTCTTTTCGTCGTTGGACGTTAAAAAGAAGTGGCTCAATGGATGCCAAATCAGAACACAAACATGCTTTGGATGCGTTAAGATATAGCGTAGTCCCAATTATTGATATAAAATATCAAACACCAATACATGGTTCATTCAGAATAGGATAATATATTATGATGTTAGATTATCAACCAAAACCAGCAGCACCAACCATTGAAACCAATGAACGATGGGAACACAACGCCATGAGGGTGAAAATGCTTCGTGGTCAGTGGCAAGATTTATTGGAAGAAGAATTGGCGCGCCACGTATCAAGGGAACGACGGGCGGCATGGGGTGTCAGTGATATGTCATCCAATGTTTTCAAAGCCACATCCAAATCATTATCGGCATTGTACAATGAACCACCGATGATTGGTATTGATGCAACCCGGGACCAAATGAAAGGATTTTTGGGTGATGATGGATTGATATATGATTCGGGATTATGGGCAATGATGCAATCATTCCAAATGTTCACAATTGGATGTCGCGAAATGTTTATGAGAGTTGATATATCTGATTCCAATGGATTGTTGTTCCGTCCAATCACACCGGATTTAATTTATTGTGAATCATCAAGTGGAGATCCAAATCAACTTCGATTCCTATATGAATTGAGGTTAAGACATCATCCACAATCCAAAGACGCGATTTGGACGGCTGATGTCTTTGATTTGAGAGACATGAACAATCCAAAGATGCGCATTGTGGAAATGAAAAATGATGGTGGATTTGGTGATGATTTGACCAAAGAATATTTGAACAATGATATGGATGGTCAAAATTATCCATTTCGATTTTCCGATGGTCAACCAGTAATTCCATATTCAATCTATCATGCTGAAATCACTGGAAAACTATTCAATTCTTTTGAGAATTCCGAGGTTGTATATGGTTCCCTCACAGCCGCAGCCCTCTACACGTACTGGCTGCATTTGACGCGAGACACGGGATTTCCACAACGCTATATTGCTGGACTACAATTGGCTGGTTTGAATATTCGAGACACGGATACAGCCGCAAAACGAGCCGCAATATCAACGGATCCAGCGTCCATCTTGGTATTCACACAGGATCCGGATAATGTTGGACAACCGATGATTGGTCAATTCCAACCGGGTGGTGATCCATCCACGGTTTTGGAAGCGGTTATTCAATATGAACGTAAAGTGGCCCAAATGGCTGGAATCAATCCCGGTGATGTTGAACGATTATCCGGCGATCCAAGATCAGGATATGCCATCGCAATATCAAAAGAGTCAATGCGAGACGCCCAATTGAGATACAAACCAGCAATGGAACGTGGGGATCAAATGACATTGTCACTTGCCGCAATGATGGCCAATCGCTTTTTGGGTTACAACCTTCCAGAAAATGGATACAAGATCCGATATGCTAGGATTGGTTTATCGGTGGAAGAAAAGAGGGAACAACGCGCCGATATCAAAGAAAAACTGGCGTCCAATTTGATCGCACCGATTGACGCAATGATGGAATTATATCCGGATCTATCCGAAGAGGAAGCCGCTGAAAAGATACGTGAAATCCAACGCCAAAAGGCTTTATTTTTAATTTAACAACAACCATTTCCAAGGAGGAAACATGGAAACCAAAATTATTGACGGTGTTGAATACATCGCAAAAGAAAACGTGGATGGATTGATTCAAGACAAGATATCCAAATATGCAAAACGAGCGCGCGAAGCCGAAACCAAAGTGGAAGAAATGAACGAACGATTGGTGGAAGCCGGTGAAAAGATGAAAACGGTTGATAATCTCACTGAACAAATATATGGATTGAAGGAAGAATTATCAAATGCAAATTCCAAATATGAACGACATGCGGCGATTGCTTCATTGGGGATTCAAGATCCGGATGTTCGTGACGCGTTGGAATGGCAATATCAACGATCAAACACCGATGAATCATTTGGTGAATGGATGAATGGATTGAAGGAAAATCCATCAAAAGCACCTTCATTTCTTCGTTCACATTTCCAACCAAATGAAGCGCCAAAACCATCCGAAAAACCGATGGAAAAAATGGAGACTACGAAAGAGACACCACAACCAAAACAGGCACCAAAAACCAACGCCAAAACCATCCAATCAAACAACACGGAAACACAATCCGATATCCTATCACGTGGTTTGAATGATCCAGATTTTTACAAACAAAATAGGGATGCAATAAGACAAGCATGGTTCAAACAATCCGGAACCAAACCAACATCCAAATTTTAATGAAACGATTTTTCAAAAAGTACATCGATGGAAATAATTTATTGGTCTATTATTGCCGAAAAGCCGGATTGGGACGTAACACGGTTTACACGTGGAAGAAAGAACAATACAAGCCATCTACGTTTGAATTGATATGTTTGGTCCAAGCCGTCGCCAAACATAAGAAATTAAATTTTGATGAATTGATTCTGGAAGCATTTGATGAAGTGGTGAATGGATGAAACAGTTTTTCAATATCTACATTCCAAGTGATTCATGGCCGCACTTCCAAATGATTGGACATTCGCATGGCTCATTTTGCCGCTGGAAATATACACCAACAATTCCACGTGTTGAAAAACTATGGAATCTATGTTTGGATGTAGCTGAATATCATAACCTGGAACATCATGATATAATGTTGGAAGCCGTGAAATCAATACAAGGATTACCATGCCAAAACCTTATAAAAAATCCACCATCGGAAAAATAAAGAAACCAAAGAAACCAAAGCCGCCATCAATGACCAAAAAACGAACCTCCACGAAAAAACGGAAATAGATGTGACGGCCAATATAAAAAAACTGTTATGGTATGCTTATGATCTTGATGCACAAGGTGAACCACAATCACATATATATATGATGGGTGTTTTCATTGCGGTTGTATTTGCGCGTAATTTGGGAAAAACGAAAGAAGATATTTATGGTGAAATGTTACGACAATGGACGGAAATTGATTCACAACTCGGTGAAAATACAATGGGAAATGCTATTGATGAATAGTTATCCACAGACTTATCCACAGGTTATTTGAGTTATCCACAGACTTATCCACAGGTTATTTGAGTTATCCACAGACTTATCCACAAAAAAAACCATCCGGATGTGGATGGTTTTTTGGAATCAATGATTGATTTGTTATTTCCTCCTTTAGTTATCTCTTCGCCATGTAATTTTTACAGGTTTTCCATAATTTATTTCTACTAATTCAAAGATAATATCTTTTAATTCATGTTCTGAAATTTCCCAATATGCTATTTGATCGTTAATATATATTGTGTACATTGTTTCTCCTTTGGAAATGGTTGTTGGTTAGATTATTGATTGTTTAAATTGTAGTCTTGATAATGTTTAAATAATTGTTTTACTATGGCATTATCATATTTGATTCCGCTTTTATCGGCAAGATACCAAACATTTATTCCTTTGTTTGTCTCACATGCCCAAACAATCAAAGCAAAGACAAATATTGTTGCATATTCTTTTCCATGTCCAGCGCCGATTGTTCGTCTTTTGCCCTTGTAATTTTTGTAGGTATTCAGCGCATGGCACAATTCATGGATTATCACGCGTTCTCTCAATCTTTCATATCTACAATTAATAGTGTTTGCTTTTACTTTATATGTGCTTTTTCTTTTTCTGTTTCCATGAGGTTTCATTATTTTTGGATTTGGCACAATCTCTCTATTGGGATTTACTTTAAGTAAAAATGATTGTAATAAATCAAAATAGAAATCACAGAATTTTTGAGCTTCTGATATAGTCGCAAATTTTTTGCCTACATTGATGTTTCTTTGAAAAAGATAAACTCTTTTTCTTTGGTTATCTCGTATTTTGTTTTTAGTCATTGTTATTTCCTCCTTTGGAAATGTTGGTTGGTTATTGATTGGCTAGAATTAAAAGTTCTTTGTATGCATCTAGTTTTTTTACACAAATTTCTTTTTGTTCGTACCATCCGGAATATAATTCATCATTTGAAAAGAAAGTATGTATTCTTTCATTGGCATTTTCAATTTTTTGCATAACCTTATTACATTCTTGTATTTCTTTTTCTTTTTCTTTTATAAGTCTATTTAATTCTTGTATTACATCATTTTTATATTGTTGATTCATTGTTATTTCCTCCTTTGGAAATGTTGGTTGGTTATTGATTGTTTAAATTGTTATTCGGTTTATTCATATTCTCCAAATTCCGACATGTAGAAATCTATTGTTTTGCGGTCCTCATCAGATAATTGTGATAAAGATACTTGATATCTATCACCATAATTATCACTAACCAGAACCATATTGTGTTCCATATTTATAACGCACTGAGTAATGCGATAATAGTTGATAGCCGTTCGAAATTTTTCTATTTCTGTGAAATACATTTTGTTATCCTTTTGTTATTGATTGGTTAAGCGTAATTGCTTATTCTGATTATTAATTAATCTAATATTAATGTCAAGTATTTTTTTACAATATAATAAGATTTATTTTACACCAATAAAAAAAGCACCGATATAACACGGTGCTTTCAATGTAATTATTTTTAAAATAATTTTTATTATGTCAAATACCAAACCATAATAGAATCAGAATCAGCAAGAGCCGCGCCAAATGTCAAACGACATACCGAACCGGCACCACCATTTGCGGATACTGTGAAATCATCACTATTTGCCGCACTTCCAGCCAACGCGGTTTGGTTCAACATAGCCAAACCATTTTTGAATACCAATACACCATTCACGGCGTTGGGATCCAAAGCCCGAGCCAAATCTAAAGTGGTTGTAGATCCACCGGATATTGTTGACAATTCTTGATACATGCGCCATCCAACCTTTGGGAATGTCACTTGATCATCGGCAATTTTTTGTGTTTGAATTGCATTGTCTTGAATTTTTGCGGTTGAAACCCCAAGATTTTTCAATTGTAGATTTCCAGATCCATCCAATTCAATGGTGGAATCATCAACCATCACATCAACATCAGATCCAGCGAAATCCAATCCGGCACCGGGGCGAAAAACCAATTGGTCGGATCCATTGACTTGTAATCCATTTCCAACATTGATATCGAGATTTCCAGATCCATTTTGAACCAAACCATTTCCAGCAATCGCAGCGGCCAATTTTACACCGGTCACATTTGCATCTTGGATTTTTGCGGTTTGTACGGCATTTGAAGCCAATTCATTGGCGGCAATTCCACCAGTTGATACTTTCAATCCAGAAGCGGCAACGGACAATGTAGCCCCATCAAGATCAACACTTAATGCACTTCCATTTCCACCGGTCAATCCATCACCAGCCACGGACGTGGCTATTTTTGCTTCGGTTACGGCATTTGAATTTAACTTGTCAGTAGTGACCGCACTTGATGCAATCTTAACCGCTGAAACACTTGATGCGCCTAATTTGGCGGATGTCACGGATGAATCGGCTAGGTTCGCGGTTGCAACGGTTAAAGCTGCAATTTCTGATCCGGTTACTTGATTGGTACCAATCATTGCGGTTGTAATACCATTCGCTTTCACGGCTAGTTGATTTGAACCATTGACTTCAATAGATGAATCATCAACTTTTGCAATAAGATTTCCGGATCCATCATAATCCAATCCAGCGCCTTTTTTGACTTGTACTTGACTTGATCCATTGATTTCAATTCCGGATCCAACATCAACGGATAATGTGTTTCCTGACTTAGATAGCCCACTACCAGCGGTTATTTGTCCCAATCCAGTAAATTGAACCCATGTAATTGCATCAGTTCCAAAATTAACCACTTCGGCGTTTTGGTTGAAACCTTGATCGGCACTTGTTGAACCTTCTTTGATAAATACCGCCGCGCCATTGATTTCAGCGGCGCTATCGGCATCGGTCGCTCTTGTCATAGCACTTGAAGCCGATGCGAAAACATAAACTCCATTTTGTGAGGACGTAGATTGGTCCTTGACCAATACGCGGTCATTGTTTGCAAGTGTAATACCATCAATGGCCGCCGGTGCGCTTGCAAGGTTGATATTTGCAGTTGAAGCAACACGGCATGGTTCCTTCCAATATATGTCACTAGAAACCGCACTATCAACATAATTTTTTGTAGCAACATCGGATGATCCAACGGGATTTGCTGAACGTAGAACACCGGATGAATAATCAAATGTACCGGTTAAATCGATTTTTGCCGCGGTGATCACGCTATTCGTGAAGAAAGCCGCATTATTCAAGGCGCCAGTGGCGATTTTTGCCGATGTTATATTGGCATCTGCTATTTTTGCCGATGTAATTTGTGAATCTTGGATTTTTGCGGTTACAACCGAATTATCCGAAAGTTTAGATGAACCAATCGCAAGGTTTTTTATTTGCGATCCAGTAATTTGTACAGCCATGAGAGACTCCTATTTTTGAGGGTAAAGAAAAAGATTATCCAACCACATAATCAATAAATAGGAAATCACCAATTTGTGGCGTGAAGGATAGTGAAAAAGACGTTGAAGAATTGAATGATATGTCATTTGGGCTTTGTCGTATTCCATTGTAGTATACACGAACAGATGATTGATTCATACTATCGGATGTACTAAAATCAGATGTTACACCATTTATTTGGTCAGTGACATCCAATTGTTTAAGAACCGAGACACCATCAGAATATAATAACCGCGCCATGTGTCCTCCTTTACGCTATTATTGTTTATTCTAGGATGATGGAAACGGCGACGGTCCCAGTTTGAGCCGCAACAAAAACGGATGATGCTCTTTGTGTATCGTTTTTCAATTCCAATTCCAAATAATTATTGGATGTAACAAACGCTTTGTGTGTACCAACGGCGCCAGAATCAACCGCACCATTTTGGCCAACATATAAAGCCGCCGAAGCGCCAATGGTTATTCTTTTCGCTGATGATGGCAATTGTATTTCCATCCAAGTAGTTGATACTGATACGACATAAAAATATGGATATGAATTCGCAGCTGTTAAATTTGTAGCCATTTCGATTTTCCCTTTGTTAGATGGTATTTTTTTGATATAATGATATCATATTGTGTTAATATATCATAATATAATATATATGTGGAAACGGTCACACCGGTTAACAGTGAAATCCACGAATTAATTTTTCACTTTTCACATTTTACATATAGAGGTTTATTAAAATGGCTCTTATAGATTTAGATTATAGTGGCTTAGAGGGCTCCGGGTTAAGGCTCGCAGCAATGATCGAAGCCGAAGTACGCGCACTTTTAGCCGACAATGCATCCATACGACAATCCGGCGCTTTGCTTTTTGCTGGTGATGTTGCCAATATCGGATCCGATGCGATTACATTACGTTTTGCTGGTTTGGATGGTTATTCAGCAATGGCCGCCGCTTCCGATGGTGCCGATGTTTCCGCTTCACAACTCGAAGCATCAACCGCGACAATAACCGTAGCACGTCAAGCACTACGATATGACATGACCGATCTCGCGAATTTGTCCGGTCTTGGCGCAGATGTCTCACCTTTCAGACTAGCCGAATCAATGGTTGGTGCTTTTGAAGCAAGATTCATGGAATTGGTTTGTGGAACATTTGGTTCATTTTCATCCAGTGTTGGAACATCCGGTGTTGATATGTCTATCGATGATTTTCTTGACGCCGTTTTTACTTTGGAATTGGCAAATAACCCAAATCAAATTTTCGCAGTTCTACACCCACGCCAAATTGCCGACCTTCAGGCAAGTATTCGTAATGAGGCCGCAAATGCAATTGCTTTCAACGCTGCAACTCATGACATGTTGAAAATGCTTGGACAAGGATATATTGGCGATTTCTTAGGTGTTCAAATTCACAAATCTTCATACGTTGCTTCATCCGGTGGAAATCGACAAGGCGCAATGTTCTCAAGTGGTGCGATTTCATACGCTATTGGAACACCCGCACCAATGGTTGGTGCCGGTGGTGAAGTTCGACCAGCAGGAACACCAATCGTTGTTGAATATCAACGTGATGCATCAAAAGGCTTAACTGAGATTATTGGAACCGCTTATTGTGGCGCTGGTATCGTAGAACAAGCACGTGGTGTTTTGATTGCGACGGATGAATAATCCATAACTTTGAAAATTTATTTTTCATTTTATCGGATCGGTGGGGGATATCCTCCTTTCCCCCATCATCTTTTTGATGGGGGCCTATCCGATATTTTTTTAATTTTTGCAAGGAGGAAACATGCAAAACCAACCGTGGACGGGCTACCAAGCCAATAAACAAACCGCATTGCCGGAAAAACCCAATCATCCGTTTTGGTTGATGCATCATCCAATGTCATGTTGGGAATGTATTGAAATGGACGATGGAAATCATTATTGGTTGCCAACATTTCGTCATTTGAGAGACATGCCCGGGTGTAATGCCGTTCGCATGGTTCAAAATGGACGTGGTGCCGATTCAACAATGGCACGTGTTCAGATGATGGACAATGGATTTGAAATATTGGATTTGGAATTTGGATATCAACAAAGATTTCCATCACGATATGGTGGCCATATATACAAGGAAATTTGGGCATCTCCAAAAGTGATTGGAAATCGTGTCATATGGAATTTTGATCATGTGGCGTTTGATGAATGGAGAAAACAACTTTTGGATGATGGTGTATTACCACAACCGGATGAAGATGTTTTGGATGTATTTATTGAGAGACAAGAACGACGAATTGAAAGAAACGCCCAAAGGGGACACATTCCACATGTTCAAAAACAACTTGCATTGGAAGAAAAAAAATTGGATGAAATGAAAAAAGCGAAAGATATGTTGTATAATAAGAAAAAACCCGTTGCTAAAGCGACAAAGAAGAAAGCATGAAAAAATCAGATTACAATAAACGATACCAAGCAGTTCAAAATGTAGCTGAACGTATCGTGAAGCAAAACCCAAAAATCAGTTATCAGGAGGCACGACAAACCGCGCAAAAAATCGCACATCGTCATGACTCTAAAAAGAAATAGAGATTATCAAACCACAACAATAGGATATAGATATGGCCAGTTATAATTCAGTTCAAGCTTTTAAGGTTGCACGTCATTTTCAATACAAAAATGGAATCAACATTGAAACAATCACCGCCGATAAAGATTTAACATACAAAGATTCATCGGTTCAAATTTTGACAAATTCCAAAGGTAGTTCAGCAACAATTAAAGTTCCACCGAAAAAGGATGGTGCGATGTTTTGGTTGAAATGTGAAACCGGATCAGCACATGCTTTTGTTGTTCAAGATGCCGCTGGAAATCCAATCATCGGTGGTGCCGGTCTAGCCGCTGGAAAAGTCGCATGTGTTGTTTGTGATGGTTCCAATTGGGCTATTTTATTCGAACAAGCTTAGGATAAATACAAATGCCTGAATTATCAACACCATACGCGCCACGTATCCGAGCGCCACAACTTATTCAACGAGCCAAAACGCAATTGGTATCGTTGGAAGTGTACCGTGATGGATCAAAAACGGATTTTACATCCGGTTTGTATTCCTTACAGGATGAAACCGGGAAATTCATTTTGCAAGATGTTGTTGTAAATAAGGTATCATCAAGCGCACAATACACCATAGCCGCGTCACAAGTTCCATCAACCACCAATCTATCCGAAGGTTGGTTGGAAACGTGGAAAATCACCATTGGTTCAACAGAATACACATTCAAACGACCGGCTTATATATGTATATCACCAATCTATCCAGTAATTTCAGACATTGATTTAACAACCTTATATCCAGATTTGGCCAATCTACTTCCAACCACAGAAACATCGTGGCAAAAGTGGATTGATGAATCTTGGTATCAAGTTTTGAATCGAATTCGAATTGCTGGACGGCTTCCATATTTGATTATGGATCCCCATGCTCTACGTGAACCACATATCAACCTTTGTTTATCGATTATTTGGCGCGCTCTACATAGCGCATTGGGCCAGAGTGAAGGAAGATATTTGGATTTGGCACGTGAACATGAAAGAGCATTTGAAAGAACATTTTCATCGATGAATTTTCGTTATGATGAAGATGAAGATGGATTGATGGATGATCCATATGATCGAACCGGTGGTGTTTCCCAAATTTATTTGTCAGATCCTCCAAGAGCGTACTATCGACGTTTTAGGACACGATAATGGGCGCCATAAGTATATCAACGATACAAGATAATGTTGCTGATGCTATCACCGCAATTGTCGGTGGAGGTTTCAAACGTTCAACGTTTCCCATTTTGATGTTTGGGAAAACACAACAAACGGTTGCTCATTTGGGTTTTGCGGTTGGTGCGAATTCAACAAGCGCCATTGGTGGTCGACAAAACCCACCGGAAGGTGTTGAATGTACTACTCAAATTGAATGTCGTTTTGCGTATCGTGTGCGGCCATTGTCACAAAATGCCGATTATGATAATCTACTAGACAAAGAACAATTAATCATCAAATCAGTGTTGAACAGATCAAATTCAACATTGTATCAATCCACACATTTTCGATTCACAAATGCACAACGTGAAATCTCGGATAGTGGAGAATATTTTTTATCATCTTCATTTTTTGAAGCATATCATTACATACCAACAAATTAATCATAGGAGTCAATCATGGCCGAAAGCACCAGTGTCGCGGTACGTCGCGACGGAAAAATATATATAAAGGATGGAACAACACCAACACCAAATTCATATGTTGTTGCATATGAGAATGGCGATTTTTCATACACTGAAGAAAAAGCGGATCGTGTTGTTATTCGTGATAGAGGGACGATTGTTGGTTTGCGACGTGCCGATGATCCAGTAATATCATTTTCATTCACTGTTCATTTCCGTGAATTAACAAATGCATCATCTGATTCATTGATTGATTTCATCATGAAAACCGGTAATTGTTCATCATATATTTCCACCGGTGGAAATGGATACGAACAATTTTTGGTTGATATTGATTTCGACGTAGACAAAACGGTTGTTGGTGATACGCTAGGACAACGCGCCACACTATCCAAATGTTTGTTGACATATCAAGTATCGGAAGGGGATCCAGATTCCATTTCATTGACCGGTGAATGTTATGGTGGTATCGTTAGAAGTACCTACACACCGTAATACACTATAACTATAAACTTGCAAAGGAGGAAACATGCAAGATCAACAAGTTAATTTGGGGCATTTTGGCATGGTAGACATTGTTTATCCAAAAAGCATATCTATTTTGTTGGACATTGTTTTTGAACAATCATCCACAAATGGTTCACGTGCCAAATTTGGACGATTGGCGGCCGCCGCCATTGGTGTTCTATGTCCATCAATTCATCCACCAAAATATTCAATGATGGATTGTGATCCATTGATGTATGGCGCTACAATGCAAAAATATCTTTTGGATAATGGTGTTTCATTGGGTGATATTATCACCGCCGGTTCCAAGTGTTTAATTTTGGCTGGTTCCAAAATACCATCCAATGAAGAGGTCGAAGAAAGGGAAAATTTTTCATTGGATCAAGAGGATCCATCCAAAGAATAATATTGGATATCGAAAAGGATTGGAACCAAACCCCGGGATGGTTTATCACTCAAGACAAACAAGTTCAAATTGATTTAATAGCGCATTATAGATTGTCAAGAATGGATTCCAAGCGTATCCAAAAACGAAAAGATAAAATAAAGAAAGAACGATTTTTGAAACAACGTGATAAATTTTTGAGAAAGGGATCCAATGTCATTTGAAATCAAATCACCATCCGGTCACACCATCAAATCCAATTCCGCTTCATTGAAAATATTTGAGGATGGATTGAATGAGTTGTTGAGACCATTGGAAACCGAAATGAAAATGGCGTTGGTTCCAATTTTGAACAACACCAAACGCAATTGGCCATACAATCATCGTAGATCAAGAACACGAGCCAGAAAACCACATTCACGTGATATGTTTTTCATCCAATCAAAGAAGATAATCACCGGTGGAAATATTGGATTGAAGGTCAGTATCAATAACAATGCACAATACGCGTTTATGATTAAGACATCCACCAAATTTCTATCGGAAACAAAGGATAACCGTTTGGTTCCATTGGGACAAGGTCAACATGCATTTTCGAAATTGTTATTTGATCCAATGAAGAAACAGGCTCAAAATATAGCCGAAAGAATGGCCAATGAATACTTGAAAATCGTTCGAAAGGTGGCATGATATGGCTGATGTGAATAAAACAATCGAAATCAGTTATACCGCGAATATCGGCGCGTTGGAACGTGCGTTGAAACGTATTCCGGGCATAACTGAAGATCAGATGAAACGGGCCATCAATGAGGTGGAAAAAGAATTAAAACAGTTTGAAAAAGCGAGTGTCAAAAGTGCCAAATCATTCAAACAAAAGTTTTCCGGAATGGCCAAAGGTGCGAAAACCGCCGGTGTTGCAATTGCCGGTGCTGGTGTTGCCGTTTTGGCATTTGGTCAACGGTTAGCCGATGCCACCAATGATTTGGTGGACACATCCACAAAAACCGGAATAGCTACGGATACATTACAAGGATTGAAAATCGCCGCGCAAGGTTCCGGATTGGCGTTTGAATCATTTATTGGACCATTGCAAAAACTTCAATTTTTTATGGTGGAAGCAAATAACGAAAACAAAAACGCTATCGATTTGTTTTCAAAAATGGGTGTTGAAATCAAAAACACCAATGGAACATTGAAAAGTGCCGATGTTGTATTTCGTGACATGATGGATTCATTGTCAACGATGGATTCCGATTTGGAAAGAAACACATTGTTAATGAAAATGTTTGGTGAACAAGGGGCGATGTTTGCACAATCCGGTGTTGTTGGTGCCTTAGATGATTTTGTTTCATTGGGACGTGAATTTGGTGTGGATGTAGGGCCGGAAGCCGTCAAACAAGCCGCCGATTTTCAACGCGCTATGGCTGATTTGAAAACAGTTGGAACCGGCGCAATGGAGGATATTTTATTAACCATCACCGATTCCGATGGATTATCAGCGGCAATTGATGAAGTGACCGCATCGGTAATAACAATGAAAGAGTTGTTCTTAACGACATTCAAAGTGATTTCCATTCCAATCCAATCGGCGATCCATCAAGTATCCGCTTTACAATTGGCATTGTCCGGTGATTTGGATGGCGCCGGCGCCGAAATAAGAATGTCATTTGAAAATGCCGGTGATACCATCAAAGATATTACAAATTTGGTTGGAAATGTTGAACGTCAATTGGTGACATTGCGAAAGGCTAGAAACGCAATAAGAGGTGACACCACAAAAAAAGATGATCGTGAAACCGATGATGATTCAGGAAAAAAACAAGCCGATGAAGAAACCAAAGCCGTTCAAAAATTGGTGGAAATCCGTGAAGATGATTTGGATGTCATTGGAAAAATTATCAATGCAAGATCAAAATTGTTTGGAATGTCCGTTGAATCATATGAAGGTGAATTGGATGGAGAGCAAAAACTAAAAAAATCATATGAACAACGATTGGAAATGATTGATGATTTGGTTTTGGCTGAAGTGGAAGGGATAAACGCGCGAGCCGATGAATTACGAAATGCATTAAACGATGGAACGATTGGTGAAGAAGAATATATGAATCGTCGCATGGCGATGGTTGAAGAATTGAAAACATTACATGGTGAAGCTGGCCAAGCAAGATTCCAAAGTGAACAACGGTTACAACTTGACTTGATCGCATTGGAAGAACAAGCAATTAATGAAATCGCTGAAAAACGAATGGAAGCCCAAAAACAATATATGTTGGATGTCCAAAATTTGATGTCAGAAATATCCACCGCTTTCATCCAAATCCAAGATAACACCACCGAACACTTCCAGAGAAATAGAGAAGAAGCAATTGAAAACATCGATAAATTGGAAAAACAAGGTATATTGACCGCAAAAGAATCGGCACAACAACGTGAAGATATTGAAAAAATGTATCAAAAGACCATTGAAAAACAAATGATGAAATCTTTTCGAATGAAACAAGCCGCGTCGGTTGCTTCGATATTGATGGATATGGCCCAAGCAAGTGCGCGCGCATTTGCTGATTATCGTTTTCCGGCATCGGTTGGAATTGCCGCGCTAGCCGCTGGAAAAGCCGGTTTGGAATTGGCGGCGGTACAATCACAACCACCACCAAAATTTGATGTTGGGGGTATGGTTGGACAATCGGACCCATTGGCCCCGGATCAAACACAAGCGCAGTTATTGACAGGAGAAGCGGTTTTGGACCGTTCAACCGTGCAAAGATTGGGTGGAGAACAAGGTTTGAGAGATTTACAAAACGCTTCACAATCAAATGTGGTAGTCATACAACCATTCAAACATTTTGATCGTTTCATATCTGCAAGTGAAAAACGTGGTAGATTTGGAACCAAACGCGCATCGGGAAGGTATTAACAATGGCATTAAAAACACAACAATATTTTCGTGGTTTTTTGGTTCCATCACCATTCCAACCATCATCCATTGACACCACATCCACAACCGCAACACAAGCCGGTTCAAGGTGTGGAAGCCCCAAAAATGAAACGCCCAATGATATGTCATTATCGGCATTTGGTGATCAAAATGATTTTTCCGACATCACCATTGAATCCATCCGAGCCGGTACCCCCGGAAACGTTGTCAATCCTCCATCATTCAAGTTTTATCAATCCGGTGAATCAACGGAATACGCGCAATTTGGAAGAAACGCAATATCAAATTTTGAAATGATCGCTGCCGAAGCAACAGAACAATATAATTATCCATATTTTCAACCATTGGAAAGTGGTGATAAATTGGTAGCTTATCAAAGATATATTTCAGGATCCAACAAATATCTATTGGTTGATAAGTGTTTGAACAATGACACCACATCCACGTGGACAAATAAACTAACGATTGAAATCCAAAATTCAACCGGCGGAACGGGTTATGATATTTTCCCCTCGATGGTGATGATGGATGATGGATCCATTCTTTTGGCGTTCATACAACTAGATACAAACAACTATGCCAATATATCCATATATCGCTCAACGGATGATGGTGAAGATTGGGATTTGGTCAGTGTTGGCGCGCTTCCAGAAAAGATTAATACATTGACACAAATTCCACAAAGAATTCGAATGGCATATAATCGTGGCCAATTGGTTTTGGTTTTGGAACATTATTTTAGTTCAGCGTTGGAAACACACAGAAATCGAATTATCCAATATTTATCCATCAATGGAGGCATGACATTTTCAAAGGTTGATGAATCAATTGCTGGTGATGGTTATATATATCGTATTGATCTATACACCGATACCAATGGAGATTTCATATTTACATTCATACGTAGTACGGATTTCATTTCTATCCTTTCATTTTCCGATGGTGGATCATCGATTGTAGATCAAATTCAAGGGAACGATTATCAAAATGTTATTGATTATTCCGGTGGTGGATCATCGGCTTTGTCAACTTCTTTTGAAACGTCCAATTTGTTGTCATTGGGTGAGTGTACATCATATGAATTACCGAATGGCGAAAAACATGTGTTATCGAGACTACGGACATATATAGCACCAAACACATTTCTTTCCACAATCCTATATTTTTCCGTGGATGGTGAATTGGATTCCTTCAATCCAGCCACACAACCAACATTGATTGATCATAACGATACAACAACCGCGGTTGTTGATATACATGCACGATACACCGATGGACGAAGTGGCCTATTTTCGTCACACGAATCGACCCCGGGTCCGGATGATAATAGTGTTCATGTCATTTATTACAACTCAATATCCACCGCATCGTTGGAAGTGAAAACAAACACCGGTATATTCACAAACAAATTCGACATCCAATCATTCCGTGCAACGTGGTTTCCATTCGATGAACCCCAAAACACTGGATGGTGGACACGAACGACGGGTGGAAGTGGTAGCGAAGCATTGAGCAATGGAAAATTGCGCACCAATTCAACCGGCGCCGGATCATCCGTATATTATACCGATGTTAATTTTGGCTCCACATCCATCATTCGTTTCCGATGCGCACCAATCACCGGTGGATCAAACACCAATACACAACGTGGTTTGGAATTAATATATGATAGTGGATCCAATCGTTATTTGGTAGAGATTCGAATCGACACCAACGCCATCGATATTTTTGATGTAACCGGCGCCACATCAATGGGATCATCAAGTGGACATACAAGCGATCAATTTGAAATGTTGATATCATACACCGGCCCAAAAATCATTGTTTGGATCAATTATGATATTTATAGAAGCCGGAAAAATTGGACGAAAATAGCCGATGCAAGTGTGACAAGCGCCACATCAACCGGTGCCGAAAACACATTGAAATGGGGTCATATCACATCATCATCATCCAGTGTATTCACTGATTGGTATGAATTCCATGTTGGAACAACATCGGATGGGTTTTCAACCGTCCAACCGTTGATTGGTTTTCCATATCCTTCGAATGGATTGAAACAATATTTAAATGGTGGATGTTCAATATCAACCATTGATGGTCCTTCCAGAATCGGCGACAAATACCAAATCAAAAAACAATATGATTATCCAATTGAACGTGTCATGTTTGATGTCAATACAAGTCCAAGAATCAAATGGAGATCCACCAATACAACCGCCCAAGATATCGTTTGGTATACATACGGAAATGACACCGTAACCGACGTAGCCACAAATAATATTGGCGCGGTGACATTGATTGGTTGTAACTTCCAATCGTTTGAATTGTTTTATGAACAATATGGTAGTTATGTATCATTGGGAACCATTGACATGTCCGATGGTTTGGTGTGTAATTTATCAAGAGCCGGATCCGTAGTCCGAAGCACGACAAGCGGCGGTGGATCATTCTATGTTTTTGAAAATGAATTTGCTGGATGCATGTGTTTGTTGAATTCCGGTGGTACAAATAAGTATCGAAAAATCATATCAAATTCATCCGGTGTAATGGGATCCACAACCGGAAAACCGGCGGCGTTTGTTTTGGAAGGGATTGATAACACCGAACCAACCACGGGAACATTCAAAGTATTTTCAAATCGAATAACCATCACACATTCCGCTCTTGCTTCATCCAGATGGAAAATATCATTTGCTTCACAAGATACAGTGGATGGGTATTTTGAAATTGGCCAAATCATCCACGGATCATTGTTTGTTTTCGCACCGCAATATGGAAGGGGTAGATCAATAACATATGAAGCCAACACGGACACCATCCAAACATCGGACAATCAGATCAAAACACGTGTTCGAAGCGTTGGAAATCGATTGGCGCGAATTGGCTGGACGGATCCAGTGGATCAAACCGAATTATTTGAATCATCCTTTGGTGGTGATTTTTACAACACGTTGAACGCCGATTCACAAACAAATGCAATTGCCAATTTTGGTGATGTCCCTTATTCGATGATTGGGTTGTATACATATTTGAATGGCGCTGGAAAACCAATTGTGTATCTTCCATCAATTGAAGCCGGTTCAACCAAGCGTGTATTGAATCGATATCAAGATTTCATCTATGGAATCACAACATCAAACATATCAATCGATCATGTTGTTGGTGATGAAAATGTTTCCGAAGTTTTCAGAGTATCACAAATTGACATACGAGAAATTACATAATGAAGCTATCACAATCGTACATCGAATTACTTGGATCCGATATCGTTTTTTTGATGGAAATCGATTGGAATGGAAATTTATTCCGATTTTCCACGATGCCAATTGAGGTTGAAAAAGACGATGGAACCAAACTTGGATTTCAGGGCGCGATTGATGATCCATCCTTTCGTTTGGAATCCTCCATTTTGGGCTTCAATGTGGAATCCAATTCCATCGCTATGGAGGTGTATTTTGATAACATCAACGTTTCACAACAAACATTTCAAGGAAACATATTGGATGAATCATCGGTGGAAGTATCGTATGTACTGATACAAGAATTCCAACCAATTCACAAGTATGAACAACGTGTGGTGATGATGAAGGGAAAAATCAAACAACCGGTGTTTGGTCATGTAGATCAACCAGTTGGATATGTCGCGTTTTCAATCGAAAATGAAACCGATGATCAAATCATTCAAATTGTAGAACCAGAAAAGAAAATATCATATCAAACATTTGTGGATCCACATGATTCAACGGCAATTGGGAAGGTCTACCCATTCATTATTGGATCACCGGGAAACCAAATTCCACAAACAACATCAACCGGTGGAATATTTAACGCTGATATTTATTGTACACCGGCTTATTTAAGCAACGAACAAAATTCCGTTGGTGGTGTATTTGAAATCATGGTGGCTGGTCATCCGGTGGAAGCTTCATCGGTGGAAGTTGTTGATTTTGCGCACAATAGCGCATCTGTCAATATATCATCGTCTTATGATTTACTTGGAAATGAGATCAGTGTATGCACAATCACAACGACGATTGAGGGGAACCAAAGCACGTCCGAAAACGCTGGAAATCCATATTATTGGGTACGATGGACAAATGGCGGTGGTTTCAAAAATCCATTCGGTGATGGCGCTTTGGATGGTGCCGGTGATCTACTTCTTTATTTGTTGATGTTGACAAAAGCCAATATTGATTTTCCTTCCTTCGATTCCATCCGAGAATATCTAAATGTATACAAATTTACTGGATACATTAACACTGATATAACCGTTCAACAGTTTATCCAATCCAATATGCTTCCATTCCTACCATTGGAAATTGTGAACGGTCCGAATGGTTTACGTCCAATCATTCCAATGATTTATCGCAACAACGCAACATCATTATTTGATTTCGTAGTTGGTGAAAATTGCCGTATTACATCACCAATCCAACCATCCATTGCATCGGATGATATTATTAATGAAATTACATTGAAGTATGGATATAGTGGATTTTTCGATAAGTATCTTGGATATTACACAGTAAAAGATAGTCAATACACCACCATATCCAAAAATCGATATGGAACCAGAAAACAAGAAATTGATTTGGAATTTGTAACGGATTTTTCAACGGTCCAACGGATTGGTACAAACATATTACGTTCTCGATCATTGGGTTATTTTGTTATTGATATCCAATCGGAATTTGAATATGGTTATTTGAATTTGGGTGATGTGGTTTCCCTGACTTCATCCAATCACGGAATCCAGAATATCAAATGTCAAATCATAGCAAAAGAATATCAAGACAAACAATGGATGTATAGTCTTATGATAGAAGATAATCCAATAACAAACAATCGGAATGTATTATGAAAAGGCCACACATACTTGATATTGTTGAATCACATGGTTTCAAGGTATTCGAAAATGGTGATTATAATTTGAATATTATTGGTGTTCGAACACCATTTGGTGCGGCGGTTCCAAATCGCTTTGATGATACGCTACATCTTTGTTACAAAGCCGCTGGACAATGGCAACACCATAAATATAAAATCACAACCGAACCGGGGAAATATTGGTTGTTGAATGGACGGAAAAAAGGAACAGCTGTCATGTGTAGTCCACAACAAGTTCGCGGTGGATGGCAAATTGGAAAACACCGTGGAAAATACGACGCACTATGTCAACGTCAGCCCGTCCGTGTATGGCGTGACTCGGATAGGGATGAAGTACCGGAGGAATCCCAAGTGATCGATGAAGGAATATTTGGAATCAACATCCACCGTTCAAATCCATCGCGTGAATCGGTATTCGTGGATAAATATTCGGCTGGTTGTCAGGTTTTCGCATCACCTATCGAGTTTGACCATTTCATGGTATTATGTAGGAAACAAATCCAATTTCGTGGATGGCCAACATTCACATACACATTAATTACAGGAAAATATGATGAAGAAAATTAAAATTCCTTGGATGGAATTGATTGTAATATTCCAAGATCAACTACAAAAGATTGTTGAGGATATCAAAGAAGCGCGTGAAGATGATTCAAAGATTGACAAAGAGGAAATCAAAGATATCATTGCGGAAAATGTTGTTGAATTGGTGGTCCCAATCACAACCGCATTTTTGAAGAAAAACGGAATCTAGGATGGAAATGTCGATTATTGACTTATTACTACAAAACGGCGCGATGGGTTTATTTGCGGCGTATTTGGTATATCGTGACACCAAAAGCGAAAAGCGGTTGGATGTTATGAACAAACGTTTTTTGGTCAAGATCGAAGATATTACACGCCTGAACGCCGCCAATGAAGAACAACAATTGTTGAAATTCGAAGAACGTGAACAGAAATTAAGAGACAAATATGATTCGGTCGTTGGTAAACTGGATGATGAACGAAAAATCATCACCAATCAAATATCATCCAAATTAGACCAAACCACCACGAAAATGGAAGCGATCGCCGATAAACTATCAACGATTACAACCAAGTTTGATGATATATCCACACGAATCACGGTCTTGGAACAAAAGGTGAATCAGTTGGATGGCCAAATATCCGGTATTAAATTAATTGTCGAATCAAATAGAAAGTAATCCATTTTAATCGATGGATACGGCCGGCTTTCATAAGTTTACGATATAGTTTTGCCGTGTCATGAACATCTTTTGTTGCCGTGTGGCTTCCATCCAATGACCATCCAAAGAATTTTCGAATGGTATCCAGTGATAGGGACATACCAAGGAAATCCAAATGATAATGACATAGAACCATTGTATCAATCAAACGATGGTCATATTTTGGTTTGGTGATACCATTGATACGCCAACATTCCAGAATGAAATCCATATCAAATTTGGGATTGTGTCCGATGATGGTTTTTCCCTTCAATCTATTCCGAAGTTCCAAACCAATCTCAAATTGCGATGTTGCATTATTCCACAACTCACGATCATTTTCGTATCCGTTGATTTTCAAGGCCGTTGGATCGGCTCTTTTATAGTCAAATTCAACACGTTGTGACCATATATCCACAATTTCATTCTTATCATCCAATGTAGCTATACATATTTCAATGATTTGGTGTTTTTCCGGATTCAATCCGGATGTTTCACAATCAATCACTATCTTTGTTTTGTTATTCATCATCATCAATATTTTCCATTTCTAAAAGCATTAATATAAGTATGAATAACGTGACCAAAGATCCTCCGAGGTAAAAAACCGGACGGAAATTGTCAACAAATCCATGTATCATCCAAGCGTATTCAATCATTTTTATCTCCTTTTTTATTTGCAATGTATAGATTATCTTAGTATACTGTAAAGTGTATATTGACAATATACATATAAATACTTTACACGTCAAGATTTATTTTATAAATAAAGGAGATAAATATGACCGATAATTTATTATTACAACATATTTTATACAAATCAAAATATTCAAATCTCAAAGAATTTTCGCGAGCATGTCAAGAATATTTGTTACAAAACAGATCACGAAATTGGACAAATGCACAAAGTCTATATGTTAGATTAAGGGATAATTTGATTGGAGATAGTGAAACAATTTTCAATAAAAAGAGAGACGAAATAAGAAATCAATATTTAATCAAAGCAATCGGCGAATTGTTATTTTTACATCCATCAGAAGTTATATATTTGGCAAACAAAAAAATCGATAAAGTGAAACAAATTAATGATTTACAAGATCAAATTAATGTTTCAAAAAGACAATTTCAAGAATGTAATTTGGATGAACATAACGAAAAGATTGATATTTTACTGAAAATGATACAAAACTTGAATCAAATAATTAATTTAAAATAGGAGGAAAATAATTATGTACATCAAACTACATTCCATCGATGGTTCATGCCATCATATCAAAACCGACCAAATATCATTGACAATGAAGGATAAAAACAATCAATGTTGGATCCTAATTGGTGAACATTCTATCCAAATCGGATTGGATGAATATGATCAATTAATCGCTAATTTCAACAAATGGTGGACTAATTTCGAAATCAAAACGCAAGATAAGATTCCAATGGATTTAAAGATTGAAGATTTGGATTTAAACATTCGAACCGCAAATTGTTTGCATAATGCTAGAATTGTTTATCTCCACGAATTGTTGAAAAAGTCCGATGTCGATTTATTGAAATTGAAAAATTTTGGTCGAAAATCATTAAATGAAATCAAAGAAGTATTGCAAGAATATAACGCCAAATTAGGAGAATTAAAATAATGATAGAACACTACATAACAGGTCTTTTACATGCCAAAAAGATGTCCATCGTTGAATTTTGCGGTGAAGCCAAAATAACACGTCAAACATATTATAATTGGGTACACGGTACACATACACCAAAACCAAAATACGTTTGGAAAATCGCCAATATTCTTTGTATACATGGTGATGATGAACCAATATTGAAAGAAGAGGAAAAAAAACAGATTGCGCGCCAATTTTGGATGTTGTTATTGGATGGAGGGAAATAACTATGTATTCATTTTCAATACCTATACAAGATTTACACGATCAATATGAGAAAGTATTCCATTTTATCAATCATATGCGATGGAAACACCGATTATATGGATATGACACAATAATATTTAATCAGGATTACAAATATTTAATAACATTTTATCAAAAGGAAAAAACCAATGAAAAATAACCAAGTTGAAAATCAAAGAGCATTTTTACAAGAAAGAATCAAGAGCGCAAAAAAACATCTTGAATCTACTGTAGAACAATACGTGTTTAATATGGATTCTTACACCAATGAAGAATGTAGGGTTGAAATGGCTATCATAACATCAATAAACATTTCTATATTTATGTACGAAAAAAGATTAAAACTTTTAGACAATCCACATGAGCCGATGCCAAACAACCGCATGACAAGATTACAAAAAGCAATTAGGGAAAAAACCAATGATTAAAAAAGAATATCACCTTGATTATTTGATGGTTCCAAAAGCATGCCCACGTCCAAGAGTAACAAGATCCGGTCATTCATTTATGCCAAAAGAATACACGGAATGGAAAAAGCGATTTATCCAGGAAACAACAATATCTTTGTATGAACATCATAAGAATTTTCAAACAATTGATGTTCCAATCAACATTGAAATCCAATTTGTTTTTCCACGTCCCCAAAGATTACAACATCGTGAAGTTCCATCAACAAGAATTCCACATGCGAGTAAACCAGATATCGATAATTTGATCAAATCGGTGTTGGATGGTTTGGTGGATGCACAAATCATGACCGATGATAATTTGGTTTCCAAAATAACAGCTTCAAAAGAATATTGTGAACGGATGGATGATGGCGGTTATGAATATAGCCATATCAGTGTCCACATTATCGAAGCATAAAAAAAATGGCACGTTGTAACCAATCAACGCGCCATTTCAAAAAATTAACAATGACATAAAAAATAAAAAAAGATATGCAAAATTAAAATTAAGGAGAAAATAACAATGCATGAGAAAACTATATCACAACATTCCAGATTTGGCATGATATTTATGTCCGATTTGTTTATTCAATCTGGTATGAAATCAAAACATACTGTGTTTGTATACAATCTTTTGGTGATGTTTACGCATCGGAAATCGATGACAATAGCCGATGGAAAAATCATCCGTCAGTGTTTTCCAAAACAAAAAACATTGGTTGATATGTTCCCAAATTTCACCGAATACAGATTGAAAACAGCTATCCAGGAATTGAAAAATATTGGATGTTTGGAAGTAAAAAAACGCATGGGTCAAAGTGCTATGTATATATTGAAAACGCCAGTGGTAGACAAAACAGGCGATCATGACCGCCGTTCGAAGGGTGAACATGTCGCCGTAAGTAAAGGTGAACATGTCGCCGTTCGAATGGGTGAACATGTCGCCGCAAGTAAGGGTGAACATGTCGCCGTGCATAAAAGAGATATAAAAGAAGTAATTAACAAAAGAACCTTAACAAAAGAAGATCAATGGGATTTTCTATTCGAATAATTAACAACCAAAAGGACATAAAAATGTACAACCAAGAACCACAAAACCCAATCCACACCGCAATCGATTTTTCCATTGGCTTATTCGTAGTCAATTGGGGCCGTCATGACACCTTCCATTGGAAGTCACAAATGAAAAAGATGATGTTGGCATCATTCCGTAATTGGGCGCCGGTATCCATCAAAAAGGCCGCTGGACATGTTATCCAAACAAATGTGGATGATTATCCACCATCTCAAGGAAAAATCATCCAACAAATGAAAGAATACATGGGTACGGCTTCCCTTCGAACCGCCAAAATTGAATCATGCGCATCTTGCAATGATGGATTCAAAAGAATGGTGATGTGGTTGAAAAATCACGACAAACCATCAACGATATATGAAACCAACGCGGCATGTTCTGATTGTGAAAAGGGGAAATCCAGAAAAACAAAAATCAAAGGATTGATACAAGAATATGAATTGATAAGAAGGATTGAAAACAATGAAATATTCTATTTTGAAGATCAAGAAGGTGTAAGAACATCAAGAGTGATAAACAAGTCCGTAAAATGCAAAATACGCTCCATGAATGGAACAAAGATTGTTGAAAAGAATAGATATATTTGGATCCAATCATATAGTGGTGAAATGCCACCAATCCATTATTTGACTCAAGACATGGAAGAAAAGACCGGAAAATCATTGGAACATGCTTCATTGGTCCGTGATCGTATGGAAGCAAAAAAGCGACATATGGACGCTATTCAAGTGTTGAAACGCAAGATCCAAGAACGTGATGAAGCCAAAAAGGATCCAAATGAAAAAGAAATTATAACTATTGACATGGAAACATATTTTGGTTCTATGAATTTTAAGAAAAATAAGATATATATATTCGAGGATAGCTATGGAAGGACGTTCACACATGAAACATAATCCCGGATATGTATATGAACGATGAAAAACCGGTGGATGGTACCAAACCATGCCAAACGTGTTTTGGTACCCCATGCGATTGTAAAGAACTGCTCAAACCATACAATGAAATGTTGGAAAATGATTTGAAAAATCTACGATATCAGATCACCAACTTGTTGTTTTTGATGGATACGGCCAAACACCAATTGGAATTTGCCAAAACAATGTTGGATGGTAGCCAAAAAAAATTGGATGAAACCATATCGGATTTCATTGTGGCCGCCGATGAAACAAACCGTAATGATTTGGTGCGTTTCCTGTACTGGAAAACTGACATGTCACCATCCGAAATTGGATCATTGATCGATGTAAATAAAGAACGAATTTATGGCATTGCGGGACCATTGCCCGTTCAAATGACATGTGATTGTTGCCAACGTCAATTTGTTTCCACCATCCGTTCCAGGAATGAAAAACCAAACACAACATGTTCATCTTGTGAAGCGTTGAAGATCAGAAGGGATCATGAAACGTGGATGAATCAATGGAACGACACGCCAATGAATAGTCCCGTGAATTATGCCAGTTACATATCATCACATGCATGGAGAACCAAAGCGCGAGAGATGCGAGAAAAAGCCAATTTCAAATGTCAGTTATGCGCATGTACTGACAAACCATTGAATGTTCATCATAATAATTATGATCGTTTGGGTAGAGAAAGAGATGATGATTTAATTGTATTATGCGAGCCATGCCACCATAAATTCCATCAATCATCCAATTGAATGGATCCATCATCATCCGGTTGTAATGTAGCCACAACACCATCATCATTTCGACATTCCAAGATATCCAATTCCATATCGGCAATGATGTAATATACATCGGTCTTTTTGTCGTATTGAATCGCATATCCATATATATATTCAACGTAATCCAGACAATCAGCATGCCAATTGAGTTTCCCATTTTCCGGTGTTGTTGTTACAATATACACGTGTTTTTCATCTTCATTTTTCCCCATGATACCTTCCAATAATAGTTTGAAAATTCCATAATTCAAGATTCCAATCAGATCAAAACCACGTGGAACCATCACATAACGCCTATTTGAAATATCAAAAATCATTCGTGGTTTCCCAAATCGCATAGCAACACGATACACGGAACCATCACAAACAATTTCCACGTGGTGTTTGTTCATATCCTTAATGATAAGTAATCGATGATTTGTTGACATAACAAGATCAATGTATCAAATAATTACGCTTTTGTTTATATATAATTATTTTTTTTAGTCTTTTTCATTCCTTTCTATTCGTTTCATCACACTTTCAACCCATCGCCGGCCGGCATCACCACCCCATGCTTGCCAAGATTGATACGCTTTGGATGTTCTATCATTACGTCGGTTTTTCCGTTCATCCGGTGTATCGTGACGGGCAAACCAAGCGCGCATTGTTCGAAGTGTATCAACGGACAATGGACGTCCACCAATGAGTTTTCGAGCCGTTGAAACGCCGGTGGTATCATTTCCTTTTTCATCCTTCATTGCCTTCTTTGATTGTGGTAATTTTGCACGTATCATCAACGCACGTCTAGCGTTTTCCTGAACACGTTTTGGTGGTGTTGTATTTATTCTTTGTTTGGCCATATTTATATCCTATTATTTTATGATATGATTATAACATGCCACAACGAATTATCATCACCGACCGACCAACCAACCGAGCCATCCAACAAGCCATTCCGAAGTTGATGCGTGATTTGGGGTATTCCAAAAAAAGAGCAACGGCCGCCGCCATTCGCATGGGTAGCGTTGGACAACTCGCACCATCCGGTGAATTCTATTCCGTGAAAGTAGCACGTGGAGCCGCCGCTATTGCTTCTATTATGGTTCAAAAAGCAATGAAAAAGCGCAATGAACCAACACGAACGGAAATCAACAATGGATTGCAAGGTGTTGTTGTGACAAGTCCGGCCGCGCTTGGTATTAGATATCTACAACAAACACGGACCATCAAACCATCGAAATAATATAGACTATAGTTTATATTTGTCTGTAATTATGTACATATCATTGATTTATGCATAGAATTATGAACTATAATATATATTTCAAAATAATTTCAACTGGCGTTGGTGTTCCTTCAATCGCTTGGAAGCCGCTTCATAATAATCCACATCCAATTCATATCCATCCAAATCAAATCCTAGGTTATGACATGCTATGGCTATGGATCCAGAACCAAGATGTGTATCCAATATTTTATCACCTTCTTTTGCGTATTTAGATAATATCCATGTGTATAATGCAACCGGTTTTTGTGTTGGATGAATGGAACCACCATATTTTGATATATGACATCTGTTTAATATAATTTGCCGCAAAGGTTTATTGAAAGATGTCCAAGCCAGTTCACCATCAGACATGGTTAAACCTTGCTGTCCTTTGTCCCAATATATCCATCCTCTTGATGCTGATAACAAATCAGCAAAATAATTTCCACCCCATATTACTTGATTTTTAGATACACGAATCAATTCTTCAAAATATTTTTTTGATGGACGTTCACTATCCCAATTTTTTTTTTCATGATATTTTCGATTATATTTTGGATTTACTTTTGATATATGTTCTTTTTGGCCATCAATATTTATTCCATATGGTGGATCTACAATAGCTAATTCATAGCTATTATCATCCATTCGTTTCATCGCTTCCAAACAATCTTCATTGTATAGATTTATCATTGTTTGATCCCCAAATGATCCATCATATCCAATTCCAACGCATCAAAACATTCACGTCTTATTGTGTCCAATGGTATTCCATAATATTGTGCTATCTGTTTGCATAATAGCGCAATCATTGGTGGTCTTGGAAAGGGCTTATCAAACAACCATCGACGCATGTTCCGAGCGTTATAATGGTATGTTTTCGCAAATTCATTTGGTCGTTTGATATTCCTTCGTAAGAATGATCGGAAATTCTTATTGGTGTATTGTATGTTCATTGTTTTTTATCCTCCTATAAAAAAAATAACACGTGTTCGTTCCATCTGTGTGATTCTTTTATGGAACGACGGGCTAACCTTG
>CEUT01011571.1_pt1 | contig 30237 bp, 41 predicted proteins | sample 531401 | NCBI WGS metagenome assembly CEUT01 (sample SAMEA2622821, study PRJEB7988) | marine metagenome | biome: marine biome (ENVO:00000447); feature: surface water layer (ENVO:00002042); material: "saline water (ENVO:00002010), including plankton (ENVO:xxxxxxxx)" | depth 5 m | reverse complement strand
ATAAAAGGCATGAGTAATCCAGGTAAACCTATTGCAGGAAAGCCTACATTAGTGGGTAAACGTAAAAACTTACTTTATCCTGTTGGCACAGATACTGCAAAAGAATGGATATTTGCAAGATTGCAGTCAGAAGAAAACCTTATACACTTTCCTAACACTCTAGACGATGAGTACTTTTTGCAATTAACAAGTGAAAAAAGAGTGCCAAGATATAACAAAGGAAAGAAAACACTTGTTTGGCAACAAATAAGAAAACGTAATGAAGCATTAGATACTTTTGTGTATGCATTAGCTGCTGTACAAATATTGCATCCAGATTTTGAATTGTTAAAACATGGCAAAAAAACTAAAGCTGAGCCAAAACAACAAGAAAGCATAGTACAGCAACGCAGGAGATTGTATCAAAGAAAACCAAGAAACTTTGTTAATTCATGGCGCGATTAATATACAATATGGATTAGTTATATATAAAAATAAATGGCAAATATATTCGACAGAACAAATTATCCAAAACAAGAGCCTAACGAATTAGTAGTAGGCGATAGATGGGTATGGCAAAGACCCGACTTAGTTAGTGATTATGCTATTGCCGATTTTGCGTTAAGTTATACTTTTACTGATGACGCAGGTGCAGCAACTTTTGCTATATCTGCAACAGAGGCAGATAACAACTATTTTATAGAAGTAGCTAGCTCATCAACAGCAAGTCTTACTGCAGGAGAATATCAATGGAAAGCTTTTGTTAAAAGAAGTAGTGATAACGAGCGTTTTACTGTTGACGAAGGCAGAACAAAAATACTCGCAAATACAGAGTTAGCAGCTAGTGACGTAAGAAGTCATGCAAAGAAAGTATTGGACGCAATTGAGGCAATTATAGAAAATAGAGCGTCACAAGACCAAATGTCATATTCTATTGCTGGCAGAAGTTTATCTCGTATGACAATACAAGACTTACACTTTTTTAGAGCTAGATATAAAGCAGAATATAACGAAGAGTTAAAAAAAGCAAGAATTAAAAACGAGCAAAATACTGGTAACACAATTAAGGTAAGATTTTAATGGCAATTTGGGATAGGTTTACAAAAAAACGCAAACGTAAAATACGCAATTATAAAGCTACACAAGGCGGTGGTCTTTTTGCAGATTGGATGAGCGGTAGCTTGAGTGCAGATAGCGCTATTAGATTTAACCTTAGAAAAATTAGAGATAGATGTAGAGAACAAGCAAGAAATAATGACTATGCAAAAAGATATTTACAATTATTAGTTACAAACGTTGTAGGACAAAATGGCATAAGAATACAAAGTAAAGCACGTAATGCAGATAATAGCATCGACAAAATAGGCAATCAAATAATAGAAAATAACTGGAATAAATGGTGTAAAAGAGGAAATTGTACTGTTGACGGTAGAATGAGCTTTCTAGATGCACAAAAGCTATTTATAGAAACACTAGCAAGAGATGGAGAAGTTTTAGTTAGACATATAAAAACTAGAAATAAAGAACAGCCATACAAAATACAGTTTTTAGACGCTGATTATCTTGACGAAGAAAAAGATGAAGTTTTGAATAACGATGGCGAAATAATAATGGGCGTCAAGCTCGATAAGTTTAAAAAGCCTGTTTCGTACTTTTTATTTGCAGAACATCCGCATAAACAAGGTTTTGGTAAATATGACAGAACACACATTGAAGTAAGTGCAAATGAATTATTACATTCATATGTAAGCGAAAGGCCAGAACAAACAAGAGGCGTACCGTTTATGACAACAAGTTTAGACGGATTAAAAATGCTTGATGGCTACTTAGAAGCAGAGTTAGTTGCAAGTCGTGTAGCTGCAAGCAAAATGGGCTTTTTTACAAGTCCTGCCGGTGACGGATATGTCGGCGACGGCGATGACGACTTTAATCCTATAATGAATGCAGAAGCTGGTAGCTTTGAGCAATTGCCAGACGGTATGGATTTTAAACAATTTGACCCGCAACACCCTACAAGCGGTTTTGATAGTTTTCATAAATCTGTATTACGAGGTATTGCAAGTGGTTTAGGTGTTAGTTATGTGTCATTAGCAAATAACTTAGAAGGCGTAAATTATTCTTCTATAAGACAAGGCACATTAGAAGAAAGAGACAATTTTAGAATATTGCAAAAATTCATGATTGAGCATTTTATAGAACCAGTGTTTAATCAATGGCTACTTTCACAAATGTCATTTAATCCTACTTTCCCACTTCCTGCAGACAAATTTGATAAATTTGCAGACAATATTATGTATGTACCACGTTCTTGGGGATGGATAGACCCAGTTAAAGAAGTAAAAGCAAATGTTGACGGACTGAATGCTGGAGTTATTACTATGCAAGACGTACAAACTAATTATGGCAGAGACGTAGAAGAATTATTTGAACAACACGAAAGAGAAGAAAAGCTTGCTGAACAATATGGCATAAAAACAGCATATCAGCCATTCGGCGCACAAAAAATGCCAGTTGATGCAGAAATACAACAAGCTGACGAAGATGAGTAAAGGCAGCACACGAAGGCCAAAAGAAATAAGCGACGAAGAATTTAAAAATGCATGGGATAAAATATTTAACTCACCGCATAAAAAAAAGTGGAAAAAAACAAAAGGAAAGAAATTAGTAAGGATAGATGGCAAGTTACAAACCTAATCAAGGCATGAAAGCTGAAGCAGCACGTGGATTAGCATGGCGTAAAGAACATGGCAGAGGAGGTACGCGTATTGGTTTAGCAAGAGCAAATCAAATTGTTAATGGCCAAAATCTTAGTGAGTCTACTGTAAAACGTATGTTCAGTTTTTTTTCTAGGCATGAAGTTGATAAACAAGCAGAAGGTTTTAGCCCTGGCGAAGAAGGCTATCCTAGTAATGGACGTATAGCATGGGCTTTGTGGGGCGGAGACGCAGGATTTAGTTGGTCAAAAAAAATAGTTAATAAATTAAAAAATGATGATAGAATAAAAGGCATGAGCGATGAAACAAGACAAGAAACCATAGAATATGAAGTTATTATTAAAGAAGGTGAAAACAAATATGGTGAAGGAAACAAGTTTTATTTAGATGGTGAAAACTCACCAAGTCTAATTATGCTTTCAGGCAATGAATATATTTTTAATATAAGCGATGGCTCAAATAAAACTCATGCTCTTAGATTCTCAGTAACAGAAGATGGTTCACATAACGAAGGTCAAGAATATATGCAAGGTGTTGAAATTAATGGTAAAGCAGGCGAAGAAGGTGCAAGTATAAAAATAATGGTAGATGATGACACACCTAATCTTTACTACTATTGCGTAAATCACAAGGGTATGGGTGGCAAAATTTTAACAAGACAAATGGAGGAAGATAGGCCTCACAAACCTTATCACGAAGAAGAAGAAGAAAAAAGACCATATCATTATGACGAAGAAGAAAAAGGCTATAAAGAAGAAGAAGAAGAAAGAGCAGGGCCAGACGCTTTAGAAGTAGGTGACTTTGTCAGCTGGAGAGCAGGCGGCGGAAGAGCAAAAGGAAGAATTACAAGAATTAGTAGAGACGGTGCAATAAAAGTACCTGGTACTGATTTTGAAATTAATGGCGAAGAAGACGACCCAGCAGCACTAATTAGAGTTTATAGAGGCGGAGAACAAAGCGACGATTATGCAGGACATAAATTTAGTGCGCTTACAAAAATACAACCAATTAGAAATGCTCAAACAAACGAAAATAGAGAAGCAGTAGAACATTTTGCAAATGAAAAACATGAAAGAGAATTTGAGTTTGATAGAAATAAAATTGACGAAGATAAAAGAACAGTTAGTATAGGAGTTTCTAGTGAATTACCTGTAGAAAGAAACTTTGGTTTAGAAGTACTAGGACACGAGGACGAAGAAATTGATATGGAGTTTATGCAATCAGGCAGAAGTCCATTATTGTTAGACCACGACGCAACAAAACAAATTGGAGTTGTTGAAGAGTTTGGTATTGATAAAGATAATAAAAGAACAGTTGCAAAAGTAAGATTCAGTAAAAACGAACAAGCTGATGAAATATTCCGTGATGTGAGGGACGGCATCAGGCAGAACATATCTGTTGGCTACCAAGTCAATAGTATGAAAAGAGAGGACGAAGAGGAGGACGGCGTACCCGTCTACAGAGTCAATTCTTGGACTCCGCTCGAGGTATCTGCAGTAAGCATTCCCGCTGACCAGTCAAAGTTAGTAGGTTTTGCCCGTTCTAAAGATACAAAAATAGAATTAACCCCATCTAAAACAAGGAAAAATATGGAAAATAATAAAAATATTGCTCCTGAAGTTAGTAAAGAAGAAATGAGAAAAAACTTAGCTAGAGAAAACAGCGAAATGTTAGAACTCGGTGCACAGCACAATAAAAGAGATTTAGCACATGAAGCTATTAGAGAAGGCTTAAATTTAGCTCAATTCAAAAACAAACTTCTAGAGAGCATTGCAACCGATAAGCCATTAGACTTACCGTCTGATGTCGACATGAAGAGCGAAGACAAGAGAGAATATTCTCTTATCAAAGCTATTAGAGAAAGTGCAAGCAACACATTGTCAGGTCTTGAAAAAGAAATGTCAGATGAAATTGCGCACAAAACTGGAAAAGCTGCAAGAGGATTCTATATGCCAACAAATATTAATTTTGGCAAAAGGGATTTAACTGTAGGAACAAATAATGCTGGCGGTTTCTTAAAAGGTACAGACCATTTAGGAAATGAATTTATAGAAGCTGTATATGCAAAGCTAGTTGTAGGAGAAGCTGGCGCTAGAGTCTTACAAGGACTTAAAGGCGACGTTGCTATACCTAAGCTTTCTGCTTCTGTAAATAATGCTTCATTCGTTGCTGAAAATGCAGCTCCTAGTGAATCTAGTCAAACTTTTGCACAAGTTACAATGTCTCCAAAGACACTAGCTTGTCATATTGACTTAAGTAGAAAACTAATGCTACAATCCGACCCATCTATTGAGCAGATTGTAAGAGACGACGTTATTAATTCTTTCGCAAGAAAGATTGACGGTGTTGCACTTGAAGGCGGAGGTTCTAACGAGCCAACAGGCCTAATAGGCTTAATGTCAAATAATGTTGTATCTATCGGAACTAACGGTGGTGCTTTATCCTATGCAAATGTCGTTGATTTAGTTAAATTAGTAGACGAAGATAATGCAATCAGAAATGATGGTAGTGTCAACTTCATAGGAAACGCAAAAGTAACTGCTAAACTTAGAACAACATCAAAACAGTCAAGCGGTGTTGAAGGTAACTTTATTCTTGAACCTAACAATCAAATGCTAGGATTCAATTATATGTCATCTTCATTAGTGCCTAGTGACTTATCAAAAGGCTCAGGTTCAAACCTGTCTGCTCTTTTGTTTGGTGACTTCTCACAATTACTCATTGGATATTATTCAGGAGTGGACGTAGTAGTTGACCCATATACAGGTAGCTCAGCAGGTACAACAAGACTTGCTTTCTTCCAGGATATGGACATTGCAATAAGAGATGAGAATGCGTTCTCAGTATGTAAAGACATAGTTACTACATAATAACTATTCTCTTAATGAATAAAGGCCTCTTAATCGAGGCCTTTTTCTTATGACTTTTCTGAGTCTTACTTTATTAAATTATTTACAAAAAAAAGCTGCCTCTCAAACATGAGTAAAACGGAGGAGAGACAGCTAGCTAAAAGAAACTGGCCCCGAAGGGCCAGCGTCAATACAAAAGGAGTCTTTATATCTGTAGTCGTATACAAATATAGACTATAACATTAGACAATACATTTTTACAAAAGTACATATTTATTTAATATTTATTAACAGTTAATATTTCACACATTGCTGTATAATTTATTTATGAACGATAAAGTTAAATTTGTATTTAATCAAACAGCCTATTACGGCGGGCAAAGGTATGACTCGGGAGATGTAATAGAAATACCTAGTAAAGATGCAGACGAATGGGATAAAATGTATTACGGAAATATTTATAAACCAAAAAAAAGTAAAAAGGAAAAGAAATGAAACTTTGTGCAACAAGAAACGTTTTTTACAATAATTGCATGTATAAGGCAGGAGATATTATTGAGTGCAATGCAGAAGAAGCACAAGCACTAAAAAATCTAGGCTGCGAAGAGCATAACAAAAAAGACGAAAAAAAAAAGCAAAATAAACAAATAACTGATTTTAAGGCAAGATAATGGCATTAGAATCGGCACAAGATTTAGAGAACTTTTTCGATACAGAAACGCATGGCAAAAATGCAACTGTTAGTATTAATGGCACGAGCTCATCTATAAAAGTAATACTTAATAACGAATACTTTGAAATACCAGGCGAAAGTGTAAACATAGACGGCACACAGCCAATTGCAACATGTCGTTCGAGTGATATTGCAAACTTAGATACAGATGACAGCATTACTATTGACAGCGTCACTTATAATATAAAAAACATACAACCCGATAACGAAGGAATAACAGAACTTATATTACAGAAACAATGATTTTATACTCGTCAAGCCAGATAGCAGAAGCGTGGCTTTATGATTGTGAAATGCGACACAAACTTGCACAAAAAACATTGTCGATAGAAAAGTATGAAATGCTTTTTAGCAAAGCATTTGAAGATATATTATGTGGAAAAATATGCGTACGTTTAGACATATTTATTCCAAAAGATATGTTAAACTCAGTTTATAGCCACTACGATTTGGAGGACAACGAAAAGTTATGTTAGATAAGCTTATAGACCCATTGTCAAATATTCTCGACAAGTTTGTGCCTGATAAAGATTTAAAACTAAAACTTAGATATGAAATTGAAAGAGAAATACAAAATGCAAATGCTTTGCAAATACAAGTTAACAAAGTTGAGGCAGCACATAAATCATTATTTGTCGCGGGCTGGCGTCCTGCATTGGGCTGGATTTTGTCGTTTGCATTGGCGTACCACTATATTCTTCAGCCCATTATCGTTTTTGCGTTATCTCTCGCAGGCGTTGAATACAATCTTCCAGAGTTTGATATGAGTAGTTTAATGACTATTTTGTTAGGCATGCTAGGACTAGGGGGAATGCGTACATATGAAAAAATAAATAAAGTTAGTCGAGAGAAGTAGTGGCAAAAAGATATAGTGTTAGTATACCTTATGAGCCTGCCGCAGGAGTTAGAGGAAAAAAAACAAGTATTGGCAGAAGAAATGTAGGTACTAGTACAATGAATAAAAATAAAAAAAGACTTAATAAAAAAAAATATAGAGGACAAGGACGATAATGGCACATATAAGACAAAACATTAGAAGCAGAGTCGTAACATTATTAAACGAAGTTTCAAGCCTGAATAGTAAAGTATTTGCAAGCCGTATTTATACTTTAGAAGAAAGCAATTTGCCATGTGCGTGCGTATATACACAAGAAGAAACAAGCGAAGTTATTACAATTAGCCCGCCAAGAACAGTAGAAAAAAACCTTGAGCTTAATATAGAGGTTTATGTCAAAGCAGAAAATTTTACAAGCGAAATAGAGCCATTGTTAAAAGATATAAAAGAAAAGCTAGCTTCTGACACAACATTGAACAATTTAGCTAAAGACAGTTATCTTGAATCACAAATTTTAAATTATAATAGTGAAGGTGATAAAAATATCGCAACGGCAATATTAACATTTGTTGTTTGTTATCATCACAGAGAAGGAACATTAAATTAATGGCATTAAAAGTAAGAGATAGAGTAAAAGAAACTACAACAACAACAGGAACAGGCAGCATAAGTCTAGCTGGTGCTGTTACAGGTTTTCGTAGTTTTTCTTCTGTATTAAGTACAAATGATACATGCTATTACGCAATAGTCGGTACAGGCGAGTTTGAAGTAGGTTTAGGTACATTAACAAACTCAACAACATTGGCTAGAACAACAGTTATTAGTAGTAGTAATAGCAATAGTGCAGTTAACTTTTCTGCAGGAAGTAAAGACGTATTTATTACACAACCTGCTACAAAAGCTGTTTTATTAAATGCTGCAGGAAATGTACATGATATTACAACTACAAACTTATCAGAAGGAACTAATCAATATTATACAGATACAAAAGCTGACGCTAGAATTGCAAATAATATAATTGATGAAGATAGTTTTGCTACAGATTCTGCAACTCGTGCGCCGTCTCAACAATCAGTAAAAGCATATATTGCTGCGCAAATACAAACAAAAGATAATACAGACGAAATAACAGAAGGTAGCAGTAATCTTTATCATACATCTGAACGTGTACAAGACGTTGTTGGCGCAATGATGTCAAGCAATACAGAAACAGGAATCACTGTAACTTACGAAGACGGAGATGGCACGCTTGACTTTGTTGTTGCTTCGCAAACAGATAATAACTTTACAAATGCTTTACAAACAAAACTAAACGCTATTGAAGAAAATGCAACTGCTGACCAAACAGCAGCAGAAATACGAACACTAGTAGAAAGCGCAACTGATAGTAATGTTTTTACTGACGCAGACCACACTAAATTAAATGCAATAGAAGCTAGTGCAACTGCTGACCAAACAGACTCAGAAATAAAAACTGCGTATGAAAATAACGCAGACACAAATGCGTTTACTGATGCATTATTAAGTAAACTTAATGCTATAGAAAATAGTGCTACAGCCGACCAGAGCGACTCTGAGATAAAGACTGCATATGAGAATAATTCAGATACTAATGCATTTACAGATGCGCTTCTTAGCAAACTTAACGCAATAGAATCTGGCGCTACTGCTGACCAAACTTCAGAAGAAATACAAGACATAGTAGGAGCTATGTTTAGTAGTAACACGGAAACTGGAATAACAGCGACATATCAAGATAGTGATGGCACAATAGATTTAGTAGTAGGAACTCTTAATCAAAATACTACAGGAAATGCAGCGACAGCTACAAAATTAGAAACAGCAAGAACAATAAACGGTACAAGCTTTGACGGTACATCAAACATTAGTTTTGACACTGACGCTGTAAGTGAAGGAAGTAGTAACCTGTATTATACAGATTCACGTGTAGAAACATATTTAACAAATAACTCTTATGCTACGCAATCATTTGTAACGACACAAATATCTAATCTTGTTGACAGTGCACCTGGGGCCTTAGATACACTTAATGAATTAGCAGCAGCAATAGGAGACGACGCTAACTTTGCAACAACAATTAATACAAGCTTAGGAAATAGATTAAGAATTGATGTAAGTAATCAGTCATTAACTAGTACGCAAAAAACAAATGCATTAACTAATTTAGGTATAAATGCAAGTTATTCTGGAAATGCAGCTACTGCTACTGCTTTAGAAACTGCACGTACTATTCATGGAGTAAGCTTTGACGGAACTGCAAACATAGACTTGACAGAAGTTATACAAGACACAGTAGGTGCTATGTTTAGTAGCAATACAGAAACAAATATTGTTGTTACATATCAAGACAGTGACGGTACTATCGACTTAGTTGTATCAACACTTAACCAAGATACTACAGGAAATGCTGCTACGGCAACAGCTTTAGAAACAGCAAGAACTATTCACGGTGTTTCTTTTGACGGTACGTCAAATATAGATTTAACTGAAGTCATACAAGACACAGTAGGTGCAATGTTCTCTAGTAATACGGAGACAGGAATTACAGCTACATATGAAGATAGTGATGGAACTATTGATTTAGTAGTAGCTGCACAAACTGCAAATGATTTTACAACAACTCTTAAAAATAAACTTGACGGCATAGAATCAAATGCAACAGCAGACCAAAGTAACTCGGAAATCAAAACAGCATATGAAGCTAATAGCGACACTAACGCATTTACAGACGCTCTTTTATCTAAGTTAAACGGAATAGAGGCAAGCGCGACAGCAGACCAAAGTGATAGTGAAATTAAAACAGCATATGAAAACAATAGTGATACAAATGCTTTCACTGATGCTTTATTGTCAAAACTAAATGCTATTGAAGCAGGAGCAACAGCAGACCAAACATCGGAAGAAATACAAGATATTGTCGGTGCAATGTTTAGCTCTAATACAGAAACAGGTATTACAGCTACATATCAGGACGCCGATGGGACTATTGACTTAGTCGTAGCAACATTAAATCAAGATACTACAGGAAATGCAGGTACTGCAACCGCATTAGAGACTGCCAGAACAATACAAGGCGTTAGTTTTGATGGAACAGCAAATATAGATTTAACAGAAGCAATACAAGATGTTGTAGGCGGTATGTTTAGCTCAAATACAGAAACTGGCATAAGTGCAACGTATGAAGATAGTGATGGAACAATAGATTTAGTAGTTGCTACATTAAATCAAGACACAACTGGTAACGCAGCAACAGCTACAGCTCTTGAGACCGCTAGAACAATACACGGAGTGTCTTTTGACGGTACAGCTAATATTGACTTAACTGAAGTTATACAAGATACAGTTGGCGCTATGTTTACTGGCAATACTGAAACTGACATTACAGCTACATATCAAGACTCAGACGGAACAATTGATTTAGTAGTGAGCGGCGGAGGAACAACAATTAATAATAATGCAGATAATAGATTAATAACTGGCAGCGGCACAGCTGGTACGCTAGAAGCGGAAGCAAATGCTACATGGAATGGTAATACTTTAGCGTTGACAGCAGGAACAGGGCATACAGGTATATCTTTGACTGATGGCTCAACAAACTATGGTTTTATTGCTGGTGGTAATGCTCTTAAATCTGGCGGTAGTGCTAATGACTTTTCATTTAGAACAGATACTGGCTCTATAGACTTCTACACTAATGGTCAAAATTTAAGATTTGCTATTGAATCAGATGGTGTCATAAATACAAGTGAATTAGTACGTATTGGAAGTGGTAGCACATTTGAAAATGAAGCATTAAATGTCAAGAAAACTGGTAGTAATGATGATGCAGTTTTAGCTTTAGACTCTGATACTGGTGACGCATCTTTTTACAGATTTATTAGATTTTATAAGAAAAACAACAACGATAGTTTAGGAAAAATAGACTATGACAACTCAGGTGATGCAATGACATTGGCAGTAGAATCAGATGAAAGATATAAAACAATTACTGGTGAAGCAAGTGGACTTAATTTAATTTCAAAACTAGAGCCAATTAAATATACAAGAGAAGAAACAGGTGTGACTGATGGATGTGGTTTTTCTGCTCAAGCATACAAACAAGCATTTGATGATATAGGAGAATATGCAAGAGGTGTGACAGTTGGCTCAGATTCAGAAAAATGGATGCTAGATTATGCACCTTTAGTTCCTAATTTAGTGAAAGCTATACAAGAACAACAAGAACAAATACAAGTGTTACAAAACGAAATACAAGAACTTAAAGGAGCTGCATAATGATTGACTATATATGGAATGTATCAAATTGCGAAGTCTATCCAAATAAAAACGGATTACAAAATGTTGTACATAAAGTGCATTACATTGTTAAAGGCATAGATACTATTAATTTAGATGAAAACAATAATAATTATTACGCAACAATGCAAGGCAGAGTATATTTAGATACGACTGACTTGTCAAACTTTATAGCATGGCAAGATTTAACATCTCAAATTGTGCAAAATTGGGTAGAAGCTAATTTAGGTGCTGATAATGTCGCAACTATTAAATCTGACATAGAAGCAAAAATAAATAATAAAATTAATCCGAGTAGTGTTAATAAAATATTAGGTAGTTAATGACATTCGGTTTAGCAGCATTTGCACAACTTCCTTTTGCATCACAAAGTGTAGAGACAAAATCAATAGAAGAACAAATAAGAGATGTAGCAACACAAACACTCACTGGATTAACAACAACTGGCAGTAATATATTTGCCTCACGAGTACATAACATAGAAGACATAAAACTACCAGCATTGCTTTTATATACTAAAAATATCGACTCAGAAATTATATCTATAAAGCCGAGACGTATAGAAAAAAACATAACATTATCTGTAGAAGGTTACGTAAAACAAAATACAAACTTTGATAATAAAATAGACGATATAGCAGAAGAAGTAGAAGAAGCACTATTTACAAATAGATTGCTAGACAATTTAGCGAAAGATTCATTTTTAATACAAACAGCTGTAGAATATGAAAGCGAAGGCGAAAAGCCTTTGGCAAGAATAATTATGGATTTTAACGTAAAATATCATCATAGTGAAGGTGTTTTATAAGATAACAATAAGGTAAAATAAAATTATGGCAACATTTTCAGGCGCAGACGGAATAGTAAAAGTAACCCCATCAGGCGGTAGTGCTACAGCAATAGGCGAAATAAGAAGCTTTTCTGTAGAGCAACAATCTGATACTGTAGAAGATACAAAAATGGGTGACTCTGCTCGTACATTTAAAAAGACGCTCTCACAATTCACTGTTTCAATAGAAGCATTGTTTGATGACGGAGACTCTGCTCAGACTGCTATGACAATTGGCACGTCGTTAACTTTTGATATATTACCAGAAGGCGATTCTTCTGGCGATTATAAACTTAGTGGTTCAGGAATAATCACAAGTATAAATCAATCACAAAGTTTTGACGGACTTGTTGAAAGAAGTTTTAGTGTACAAGGCAGCGGTGCTTTAAGTATCGGAACTGCATAATAATTAATGAAGGCAATCGACAGAGCTAAGTCTCACTTTGAGAATCTTAGTGTCAAAAAAATATCTGTGCCAGAATGGGCAGAAGACGGTAAACCGTTTTACCTATTTGCAAGTCCATTAACACTCCAAGAAACATCCAAACTATACAAAATGTCAAAAGACGACGACATGACAATGTTAGTCTATATTCTTATATACAAAGCGCTTGACGAAGACGGCAATAAACTATTTACACTAGAAGATAAATCTACACTACTTAATAAGGTAGATAGAAATGTTATTGCAAGAGTTGCAAACGAAATTATGGGCAATACGCCTATAGAAGAAGTAAAAAAAAATTAATACTTGATAAATATCTATATGGTCAGCTTGCTCTAGCTGAAATGTTACACAAAACTTTAACGGAAATACAGGATATGTCTATCGAAGAATATCAATTGTGGTCAGCATATTTTACAATTAAGGAAGAAAAAAACAAAAATGGCTAATAAACATATAATTAAAATCATTGCACAAGACATGGCAACAGCTGTGTTTAAGAAAATTAAGCAAGGATTAAATATGCTTAAAAGTGCAGCTAAACTTGCTGCTGCTGGTTTGATGAAAATATCACTTGCAGCTGCAGCCGCTGCAACAGCATTAGTAGCCTCAATTGCAGTTTCTACACGTTTTGTAGACGCGTTGGTTAAAACCGCAGATAAACTAGATGTCAATATAGAATTCTTACAGAAATTCCGTTTTGCAGCAGACCAAATTGGCGTATCAACAAGAACTGCAGATATGGCATTGCAAAGATTTGCTAGACGATTAGGTGAAGCAAAAAAAGGAACAGGTGAACTATTGCCTGCTTTGAGAGAAATGGGATTATCACAAAATGTTATTGCAGATTTAGGCGCAGAAGAGGCTTTAATGTTATTTGCTGACGCACTTGCAACAACTGAAGACTCAACGAATCAATTAGCACTTGCATTTAAAGGTTTTGATAGTGAAGGTGCAGCGCTTGTCTCAATGCTACGTAACGGTAGTGATGGTTTACAACAGTTTTTTGACGACGCAGATAGACTAGGATTTATACTTACAGACAGTGCTGCTCGTGGAGTTGGTTTTTTTGCTGATGAACTTACAAGATTACGTACACTTATCGGTGGCGTAAGTAATCAACTAACAGCTACTTTAGCGCCTGCTTTATCATTTTTTGTTGACGAAGCAATCAAAAAAATACATGAGCTTAGAGGAGACATGACTTTTGAAGATATTTTTAAAGATATATTTAGAGAACTTACAAAAGGCTTAGTAAACTTTATGTTTTCATTTGAAAACGCTATAAATCAAATGATTACATTATTCAACGATATTGCGAGTATAACATTGAGCGACGCTTTTATAAAGCCTGTAAAGTTTGCTGCAGCATTTGGCGACTCACTAGCAAATGTAAACAAGATTATACAAGATGGATTTATCCCTGCAGTAAAAGACATAACAGAATCTACAGAACCACAATTTAGCTTACTAGAAAAACTAATGACTAAAATAGGAGTTAGTTTTGCAGGAGTACAAACAGGTTTACGTAATTTTGCAAAAGATACAGATGATTTATTTGCTAATACAATAACCAATGCATTTAAAGGAGCAGAAGACGCAATAGTTGATTTTGTTATGACAGGAAAAGCAAGCTTTAAAGAATTAGTAAATAGTATAATATCAGACTTAATTAGAATGCAAGTAAGAGCGCAAATAATGAAGTTTGCAAGTTTCTTATTTCCTAACATTGACTTTGGTGCTAGAGCATTAGGAGGCCCTGTTATGGGAGGTCAGCCATTTCTAGTCGGTGAAAAAGGGCCAGAAATGTTTATACCTACTAGCAACGGTAGAATTGCGACAGCAGGAGAAACAAAAGGTATGGCAGCAAGTAGTAGTAATGTCAATATAAGTTTTAACGTTTCTGCAAATGACGCTAGTGGTTTTGAAACAATGTTATCTGATAGAAAAAATCAAATAGTAAGTATGGTTGTGCAAGCTATGAATCAAAAAGGAAAACCAGGAATTATATAATGAGCGGCGCATTTCCTACAACAAAAACACCTAAAGTATTTAACTTTTCTTCAGTTAGGCCAAATACTACAGCATACACATTGTCAGGCAAAAGAAGTACAAAACAATTTGCTTCGCAATATTTTCAGTTTACAGTACAAATGCCCCCTATGACACAAGATGAGTTTATGGAGTTCTATGCATTTTTAGTAAAACAAAGAGGTAGCTTTGAGTCTTTTACGTTTCAATACCCGCTAGAAAATCAAGGCGTTGATAAAGCACAAACAGATATTGCAGTAAATGGCTCAGCGAGCGCTGGTGCAGTCCAAGTGCCATTAGATGGCTTTACAGCATCAGGAACAACTAATAATGTTTTAAAAGCTGGCGACTTAATTAAGTTTGCTAATCACAATAAAATATATATGGTTATAGATAATGAAAATGCTAATAGCTCAGGACAAGTTGCAGCAGTCGATATAGAACCGCCTTTGCAAGCAGCTGTTGTTGACAACGAAGCTGTTACTGTTAATCAGCCTTCTTTTACTGTGCAATTAGTACAAGACGACGTTTTATATACTACAGACGCTAACGGACTTTTTAACTTATCTTTTGACTTACGTGAGGTTTTATAATGGGAAGAACACTAAGCTCGAGTGTACAAAATCAAATACAACAAGGCGAAATTAGACTTGCACATTTAGTTAAATTAAAAGCACTAGGAAATAGTAGCGGTAGCACAACAACAGTTTCTGTAACCAATCATGTAAAAAACTTGACATATAATGACGGCACAGATAATTTAACTTATGAAGCTGGCGGTAATTTTTTAGGCATAGGAGAAACAGAAGAAACAGGAAGTTTAGAATACAGTACAAACTCTATAACTTTACAAAATGTTACCGACACTGTGCGTGATTTATTTAGACATCAACAATATATAGGAAAAGAAGCAGTAATACAAACTGTCTTTTTAGATAGTCAAGAAACAATTATAGATGCGTTTGAGTTTTTTAAAGGCACAATAACAGGAGCTAGTTTACATACAAGTGCAGGTAGTTTTACATTGCAAGTAGAAATATCGTCACATTGGAAAAACTGGGAAACAAAAAATGGCCGTGTATTTACACAAGCTTCGCAAAACGATTTTATAACAAAAAAAATAGCAGACGGTAGTTTGTCAAGCGGATTTACAGATAAAGGACTTGAGTTTGCACACACAACAAACGAAGACGTAAGGTGGAATAGATAAATGGCTGTTGCACCTCCTCCAGGCACCGGTAATTTTTTTGCAAAAATAGGCGCTTCTATTGTTAAGTTTTTTAGCGGTAAAGCAGCTGCTATGACGTATGTGCAAACTGCATTTTTTGTTGCACAAGGAGTACTTAGTCATAAAGCAAGGATGAAAGCACAAAGAAGTGGTGCAGATATACTTTTACAAAAGTACGGCACTGGCGGCGGCATGCCAGTAATATATGGCAGACGTAGAGTTGCAGGAAATGTTGTATTTATGGAAACTGTAAATAACAAAGAATTGTTTGTTGTATATGCAATAGCAGGCCATGAGATAGATAGCTTTGAGGCACAAACAATACAAATAAACGGACGCTCTATAAATGATACTAGTGTTTTTAGACAAGGTTATGCAATTGCTGACGGAACATTTAGATATGAAAGAAAAGACGCAAGCAACTATACACTTACAACAAATAGTAATTACTTTGGCACAGGCAGCGGTACAGGAAGTGTAGCTAATATTTTAGCCGGTGCGGACCCATTTGCACAGCCAAGAATGGTTTTTAACTTACATCAAGGCACATTATCGCAAGCTGTAGACCCAATGCTAACAGGAGTATTTAACGGTACAAACGCAAGTACTGTTTGGAGTAGTAATCATAAATTAACTGGCATAGCATATATTGCATGTAACTTTGAGTATGATACAAAAGGCATGTTTCAAGGGATTCCCAACATTACGGTAGTAGTTAACGGCAAAAAGGTTTATGACCCAAGGCTCGATAGTGCTTACGGAAGTGGTTCACAAGACTTTGCTAATACGTCAACACATACATGGTCTGACAACGCTGCATTATGTTTACTTGACTATTTAAAAGATAAAGATTACGGAAAAGGACTTGCAGAAACTGATTTAGATATGCCAAGTTTTGTAGAAGCTGCAAATGATTGCGGCGATAGTGAAACTCCTGTAGATATATCTGCACTAGTTACAAGTGCTACTAGTAACAATGACAGAATTTTATTAGCTGATGGCACAAGTAATAGAACAGCATTTAATAAAATGCAAGTAGGCAATAAATTTACAGTTACTACAAGCGGCGGCACAACAGTCGTAAACAATAAAGAACTAGTTGATAAAAGTACAGATATTATTGACATAAGCGGTAGCAATCCTATTTCTTTACTATTTTTACACTTTGAGCGTGGCTCAATAGTAAGCGAAATAACAACAAACACAACATGTACTTTTTCACAAGGTCAAAGACGTTTTCATTGTAACGGCGTTGTTGATACCAGCGAAAGCGTACTAGAAAACACAAAAGATTTAGTAGCAAATATGCGTGGCATTTTTACATACACAAACGGAAAATACACAATAAAAGTAGAAGGCAGTGAAAGTGTAGTACAGACACTTACTGACGATATGATTTTAGATAGTGGCATAAGTTTGACGTTTGAGAATAAAGAAAAAAAATATAACAAAGTAGAAGTAGAGTTTTTTAATGCACAAAAAAGATATGAAACAGACACAGTTATAAATACTGGAGAAAGTAGCGATACATTTTTGTCTGACGATGGCGAAGTACTAGAAACACGTATACAGTTTCCTTATGTAACAAATTATAAAATTGCTAATCATCATGCAAAAGCAATATTACAAAGAAGTAGAAAACAAAAAATGATTACTTTTAAATCGACGCCAAGAGTTTTACTATCGAAAGTAGGAGAAGTTATTGCAATAACAAATAGTGCACTTAACATGAGCGCAGAACAATACAGAATAATAAATATGACTATACAGCCAGACATGAATGTAGAAGTTACAGCAATAGAATATCAAGGCGACATATACGGATTCACTGACCCGCCTGACGAGGATTTAGGAATACCTAATGACCCAGTAGAAATGAATAGAGTACTAGCTCCTTCTAGTTTGACTTTCACAGCAAAAAATACAAGTACTGGCGTGCCTGCAAGACTTACATGGACGGATAGTAGTAAATACCCCAGCTATAAATTTAACGTCGTTGTAAAAGATAGTAGCGGAAATATAAGATTTACAGGAGAAACAAGAAATACGTTTTTTAACTTAGATGGCATAGAAGTGCAAAACAGTTTCTCTGGAGAAGTAAGTGCAGTTAATAGTCTAGGAGTAGAAAGTGCAGCAAGCACAGTAAGTTTTAATAATACTACTAGTCCTATACAAAGGCCTGACTTGCCCGATGACATAATTACTGCAGACCACATAAGCGCAAACTCAATTGACGCAACTATGATTGACGTAGATAATTTAGCAGCCATAGAATCTAATCTTGGAACAATTACAGCAGGCGTTATTAATGCAGATAATATTACTGTACAAAATTTAGACGCTGCAAATATAAGCAATAACGGACTAGATAATACGATAATACTTGCTGACGCATTTGTTGGCGATTACGGTATCAATGCACCAGGTAGCACAACAACGCTCACAACTAGTTTTCAAACGTTAGCAACATTTACATTACCAGCGTCAAAAGAAAGCGGCAAGATTGGCATATTTGCGGCAGGGGATGTAGGAAACACAGCAACGTCAAATTCACAAGTGCGTTTTGACATATTTCATGGCGGCACAAGTGTCGCAAACTATACATCTAGCCAAGGCGTAGAAGCAGCTTTAGCTCCTTTTATTTTAGCTGCTGAAGTAAGTGCAGATACAACGGCTACAAAAACTTTCGAGCTGAAAGGAAAAACAATAAATCCAGATGTCAGTGAAAGTTTAGCTGTATTTAATGTTGCAATACAAGCAATTAAAATAAATTCGTCAGGAGTAACATAATGATTTACAAAAAAGCATATCCAGGCAATCCACTTACAACAATGGAACATTTAAGGCAAGGACGTAATAATTTACTAAATGCATGTGACTGGACACAAATGCCTGACTGTCAATTAACAAACACAGAAAAAGCTGCATGGGCAACATATAGACAGCAATTACGAGATTTGCCAGCAACATACAGTAATGATAACAATATAGAAGATATTGTATGGCCACAAACGCCAATAGATTAATTTTATAATTTAATTCTTATAACATTACTTTTTTTTCTAAGTATAATAAAAGTCATGTGGATTTTCGATTTATTTTTTTGGTTAGTGTTCGCCAATGGCTGCGCTAACATCCTTATATGCATATATCCTGAGCCTAAAAAAGGCTGGAATAAAGCGGTATATGATATTGTAGACTATTTATCATTGAGGAAAGGGAGATAATATGGCAAACAAAAAGGCTGAAACTAGCAAAGCACAAGCAAAACCTACCTATGAAGAATTAAGAGTTGCAAATGAGCAACTTGCTGTTCTTGTAAGAGGGTACGTAAAAAAGTGCAATACGCTAGAGCAAGAGCTTATGTTGTTTAGTGAAAACAAACAAAATAAGTAATGGCTAGAAAGACTGCCTCTGACGTACATCTTGAGCTTGCTGTTCATGAAAAAGAGTGTGCAGAACGTTGGAGGACAGCTTTCCACAAATTTGAAAAAATAGATTCTGATGTTGAGAAAATCAGAGTAAAATTAGATTCAGGAACACGAACCATTATCGGTTTACTAATTGGCTTGTTAGCCAGCATTATGACTTTAATAATAAGGAATTATTTGATTATAGTTTAGGGCAGGCATGACATGGAAATCTCCCACCCCTCACAAAAACCTTTGTCTGCCCTTCTTGCAAAAATAAAAAAACATATAAAACGCTATGAAGGTTTTGTTTCGCTTGTATATGACTGTCCTGCTGGATATGCTAGCGTAGGCTACGGCAGAAATTTAGAAACTAAAGGTATAACAAAAAAAGAAGCAGAATATTTGTTACTTAACGACATAGAAGATAGCTTAAACTTTTTATCTAAGAAATTTAGTAACTTTGACAACTTTCCTGATTTTGCAAAAATAGCATTAATAGACATGCATTTTAATTTAGGCAGTAAAGGACTTAGTAATTTTAAAAAAATGTGTAAAGCTGTTAAAGAAGAAAACTGGGAGCTAGCAAGTCAAGAATTATTAGAAAGTAAATATGCAACACAAGTTAAAAAAAGAGCTAGGATGAATGCTTCTTATTTTTTAGCGTGCGTTGAATAGAGTCGGCAATACGCAATAAATCGCTTTCGTTTAAATCATGTTTGAGTATATTTGCTCTATAAGTAATTAGTTGCACGTTTCCTGGTTTATAGCCTACTTTAGGATTAATTCTATCAATACTTATATTTGTGTCAATTTTGCCTACACCAGATTTGTACGTCATAGGAACTCCTGTCAAATTACACTTACCGTCTTGTTTATGCCAAAGCGCATATAAATGCGAAGGAGTTATTTGCCATGCCATATTTGCACGACTAAGTCGACGTCTACCGCTTGTAATTTCGTATTTTAGTTTGCTGTATATTTTATCTAGATAACTAAATGCGTCTGTACTATGTTGTTTTTTTCTATATAGCTTATCGCATGTTTTACATCGTGCTCTGATTCTATCTTTTCTATCAAGATATGCATTTTCGCGTGTTATTGCTATTTTACAGTCTTTACAAAGCTTCAGCCTCATAATACCATGCCTGGACTGTTTTATGAGGCAAGTCATATCCCAATATTCTTAATATGCCAGAAATGTCTTGTATGTTTAATGTCGCGTTGTTTTTTCTTAAGCTGTGCACAATTTCATGTGCTTTATCAATCTGCGCTTGTTTCATTAATATTTATAGCCACACTTTTGTTCCTGACTGTATATCCGTCTTTTGCAGGTATCACTTTTTCAGGCTGTGCTTTATATGTGCGACTTCCCCATTTTATTGTGTAATTTTTATTATGTCCTATGCTTGCGTTTCCCATAATTTCTTGTAAACGTATTTCCGCTTGTGTAATTGTACTATTTATAGATTTAACTTGTTCTTTGCCATTTAAAATTGTTTTGCACAAATTAGTTACTTCGTCTGTGTCTAAATCTATAGCTTTATCTTTTTCTGCAACAGGAAACATGATTTGCGTATCACTGTGTGTAACTGGCGGATAATAATCCTTTTCTTTTAACCTACGTTCAAAGTCAAGTATCGTTTCCTTTAAATCACGCTCAAAAGCAAAGTCGCGCTGATATACGCATATTTTTGGAAGTGTACTAGAATGTAATGTGCTTATCATGGCCCAGCTATATTGTGTAATTGCCATTAGCGCTTTAACTTGCAGAACTCCTCTATATAATGGCGGCTTACCGTCTGAGCTAGGCAAAATTGCTGTTGCTTTTGCTTCTAATATACCTTTACCGTCAATAAGTATTTCATCATCATCTTCTGTATATATAAAATCATTATCGGGTTTTATTGTTAGATTGTTTGCTTTTGCTATACCGTCTATACTTCCTTGCAGCGGATAGTCCGGATGTTCTACAGCATACTCTAAGTCATGCTCAAAATTTGTGAGTCCGAAATGCTCTACAGGCAGTTGTAAAATAGTATTTTCTAATTTGTGTCCCATTTCTGCAGCGCGACTAAATGTTTTTTCTTTAACTTTGCCAGCCCTTGCATCAAGTCTTGACTGCATGTATTCTGTTCTTGTTTCATGTTTTGATATGCCAAACAAAGCAGGCAAACCACTACATGACGCATGTTTATCGCTCGAGAATTTACTTCTTGTTTTTTGTGCCATAGAATCTCCTTGTCTAATTTACTAATTGTTTGTAATCTTGTACACTCATGTTTATACTGTCTAAAACTTTGTAATCGCTAGGATGTGTAGTAAAGTCGTTAAATGTTTTTACGAGTCCGTGCTCTAACATAGCTTTTTGCCTGCCTTTTGCATGATTAGTAATTGTGCAACTACTCCATACTTTGTCTCTATCTAAATGCGCATAATCACTATTAGGATTTATATAGTTTTCGACCCAACGTATAAAATCACAACATACGTCTTCTGCGTTATAAGGATATGCGCCAGTGTCATCGTAAATACGTTGCATAGTTTTATCTAAGTCTTTTTCTTTTGTGCTGCCGGATATATAACTAATACATTCTTTTGCGTTAGTGCCGTAATAAAACGGACTTGCTCTATTTATATATTCTGGCATCCAGTCTGCAATGTCTGCAATAAAAGCACTGTATTGAAACTTATATGCACGTAAATTTTGTTTTTTATTCCAGTCAAACATATATTCGCCTATTTCACGAAAGTCAACTGTATTTTTTTGTGTTAGCCAATCTAGTACGTCATAGACTAAACGAGGTGCGTAGTTTATAAGAAAGTTATCGCCTCCTCTTTTGTATTCTTTGTGTTTAGGAAAAGCAGGAAACTGATAGCCTATTGATGTATAAAAAGGGGTACGCATACTCCATATGCAACTTATAAAATCTTGTAAATCACGACAATCATGTAAATGCCATAAAAGCGTATTATGATAACCGCTAGGATTTTTGCCATAGTTTATAGCGCTGCCGGTAACTCTATGCATTAGAAAAAGCCATAGCCAATTTAGCTTAGTATGATTTCTGCCATGCCAATTTTCTATCATTTGCATACGTTCTTTACTAGCTAAGCCCATTGATATTTTTTTGTAGTATGGATGTAAAACACTTTTTTGATAGACAATGTCATGTACTATTTGACTAAAGCCAGCATACTTTCTTTCTACAACGTCATATAGCTCAACGTTCATCATTAAATCGTCTTTTATATCTAACTCTTTGTGTGGCGTTATGCCTAAATTACATTCTTTTTGTTGTAATGCTGCAAGCTCGTAATAACGCAGAAACTCGTCATAATATGTTTTATTCATTCCAATCCCTATAACTATCTACATATTGCCATAATTGTTTATGTATTAATTTAGGTTCTTTGCCTACGTTCCAAAACATAATATCTTTTTTACTATTTTTAGGAATGTACTTCCATACTTTTGCGTCATATGTATCTACTGTAGGAAACGGTGGCAACTGTTTTTCTACTTGATGAAATGCTAGCGGCTCGCTAATTACACTACTCCTGCCTAGCTCGCCTGACTTAAGATTTCTTGCAACTGCTACACTTACAAATTCTGTTTCTGGCCAAGCTATTTGTAATGCACGACAAAGCACGCCTGTACTAATAGCTGTATAGCAGATTTCTGGCGGCCTTATAGATAATGCTGTTTTTATAACAGCTGCGGTTACAAGCTCGTGTCGTAGGCCTAACGGTATAAAAAAGCCTTTTGTTTGTTGAGCATAAATTTTTGCATACTTATTTAAGTTTGGCATTGCTGCAATACGTTTAAATACAGGAAACGCGCCACGTTCAATACAGCATGCTTGATGTGTACTTATTCGCTTACTACTTGGCATATATAAAATTATGCGTTTTCCGTATTTACTAGCAGCGTCAAGTAAACTAACTCCTGCTAATCCTACTCGCGGCTGCACATATACTAGATTTTTTTCTTTTACTTTACTCATTAATGCACTTGCGCCACGCACTTTTGTGCCTGTAATTAAATCTTCTCTAACTACTCGTACGCCTTCATGTGTAATAATTTTTGGCTTTGGATATGGGTCTTGCCAATCAGCTACTAACTTTAAATAGTAGTTTATGTCTTTGCCTATTAAATCTTTATTTATGCCGTCTATTACATGCATATTATGCATTTTCCCAACCTCCTTTACTTCTGTAATGCATTGGCGATATATGCACACTGCCGCCTCTTTCCATATATTCTTTTGCATATAATTCCGGACACATTGTGTACCAGTAGCCAGGCGGTTTTACAAACTTTTCATACTCTTGCTGTATGTAATTATTAAATTCATTTGTAATATGTTTTCTACTTTCAAAACTTCCTGAAAATGGCTTACCGTCATAATAGCCAGTTTTCGGTATTCGTCTGCCTTCATATTCTACTGGCACAACTGCACATATTTCAGCAACAGTATCATATGTACAATTGAACTCACAAACTTTGTCAATATAGTCTCTTGCAAGCTTTTTTATTTCTGTGCCTGTACGCAATATGTGATGACGCACGTCTATGCTGCCAAAACAAAACGTAACGTCATGCGTTTGTTTGTCAAAAAAAGTATTTACCCAATCTTTACGCAATTGACTAAACAAAGTGCTACCGTCCATTTTAAAAACATAGTCGCCTTTTTTACTAAATGCTAAGCTATGGCTATCGCCATACGTTATGCCTTTGTATGCAATATTTGTATAGTCTGCACGCTTAATGTGGTTACGACATAAGTCAGATATTTTGTTACAAACATTATTGTCAAACAAATAGTACGTACTTTCTGCATTTAGTCTTTTTCTAAACATTTCGCCAAAGTCAGGCATGTCTATATCTAAACTAAATATTTTATGTCCGCACTTTCGCATTATTAGTAACTCTTGCCAATTGTTATATATGTCTTTAGTAAGACCGCCAAACAAGTTTAGACTGCCATTAAAATTTGCACCGTGGTCTATATAAACTTTACATTGTTCTGCAAGCTCCTTTTCTATTTTCACAGGACTTGACATATTGTTTATTAACTGTGCTTTTAGTAAATCAGCCCACAATGCAGCTCTGCCTAAAACGTGAGAGTTAGGTGCACGCGGTATATTTGTATTAGGATTCACTACTAAAGATTTCATACTCTATTCCTCCTTGCGTAAGTATTTCTTGTGCGTAATGAAATGACTCTGCCCACTTTGTTGACGTTTCTTTTGTTTGCCGCATAACCACGCCTTTGGCGCCAACTTGTACTAATGCCTTTGCACATTCATGACATACATGCAAGCCATGTATAAAAAACACACTATTTTTTAAACTTATGCCATTTAGCGTTGCATGATAAATAGCATTCATTTCTGCATGCACAATAAATCTGTACTTAGTTTCTCGCATAACATATAACTCTAAATCGTCGCTAAACTTACGCGGAAAGCCGTTAAATCCTTGACTTAGCACCTGGCCGTCTTTGCCTATAACAATACAGCCTACTTTTGTGCTTGGGTCTTTACTCCAGTGAGATATGCGTTCTGCTAAATCTAAGTATCTAGATTTCCAAGTATTTGAAATGTTTTGCATACACATGCAAGTTTTGTACTTGCCAATAAATTTCGTTGTTACATTTTAAGTCTAACTCTTTTGCTAGCTTATTTAATACATGTTTCTGCCAGGCATAATCGTTTTTATAGCCTAAAACAGCGTCATTACTACGCATTTGTACAACACAACGTAGAGTCTTAGCTCGTATATAATATGTAACAGCATTTGTGCATACAAAATCATTCTTTCCTTGTTCAGTGGCGTCAAAATGCATAGTTGGCCTTTGATAAATCATTGTTGCTCTTCGTGAATATTTATTACTTAATTCTGTCAGAGCACATGTATATTGTGACATGCCATTTAATTTATCATTTGGCGAATAGATAATATTGCCATAGTTACTATTTACAAAGCCTTTGTCGTTAGCAACGTCTTGCCAAGCTTTCGGAACAGGAACAAAGTCAATGTCATTTACATTAAGACTCTGTGATTCATACCAGTCAATCTCCGCTTGTATATAATCTTGATTTGGCTTAGAAAATATACTAGGCTCGTCAGCAAGAAAGCTTATGCCAAACAGCTCGATAGTAGGAATGCTTTTGTTTTCTGTTTTATGATATTTTCTTGCAAATATTTCTCTTACTTGTTTAACATTCATAATTACAGAACTCCGACATTGTCTTTGTGACATGGCTCTCGCCAGCCGACAGGTTTTACTAAATCAGGCATATTAGGATTGGCACTACGTTTAGGATTAGTGCCTAACTCTTTTTGTAGATTAGAATCTGCAACAGTTTGCCATGCTTTTTCTACGTCAATGCCAAAACTTTGCAAAGTGCCTAATGCAACTACAGCTACGTCTATACAAGCATCAACTATACCGTCTTTATTGTTTAGCATTATGCTAGCCAACAATTCGTCATTTTCTTCTTGTATAAATTTACTTCTAAATAATAAGTATTCTTTTTTCTGCACGTCTGTCATGTTTTTAACACTAGTAGAAAAATTAAACTTACTATCTAACATAGACAAAGTTTTAACGATATTAGAACCACTTGACATAAGTTTTCTCCACTTGTTCTCGTCTGTAGTAAGTAATGTCGTTCGTTTCTTCATCAAGAAAAGCAATACGTCCTATATCGTCATAGCCTAAGTGTTGGCCAAAATATGTATGGCCTATAACACGCAATCTATCTCCGACTTTTATTTCATCTACCTGGGATTTCATTGTTAAAAATATCCTTATCTTTTGTTTGTCCGTCAAAACTGTAATTTAAATACATTATTAAAAATGTAGTGTAGTTTATCAAGTCATACGCTGAGTCCTCAATAGACTCGTTATTTACAAAATCTGCGTCTAAGCAGCTTCTTATACGTGTAAGTTTTGTATGCATCATGCAGACAATATCTTTTACGCCATTTGGATAGTAGTCAATTTGTTTTACAGAAGAATTAGTATTTTGATAGTCACTACCTTTTCTTTCTTGCATTAACAAACACAACTTATATATTTCTTTCGCGTTCATATTTCCTCACAAAAAGCAGGACGCCTGCAGAGCGCCCCGCAAACAATTTGCTAAACAGCTTTTTCCTTTTTTTGCTGCCTTGCAAAAGATTTATTACGCCACTGTAACAGTCTATTTGCTTTGTATTGTGTTTTGTAAACACTCACATAGTCAAATACAAACTGCTCTACGGTCACATCTATGGTATAACCATTAAAATGCTTTTCGACAAGTAAAAATAAGTCTGCGGCGTCTTGTGCCAACAAACTAAAGTCATTCCAGTCCATAGGATTACTCATTTGTGAGTCATCGATAGAACGTTCTGACCTATTGTCGAACAAACTTAGTAACCAAACAGGAGACTCTGCAGACTCCGTTGGAAACATACACTCTACGTCATTAACGTATGTAGCAACTTTTCTTTTCATATCTTTCCTCCTAGAAAGTAAAGTTAACATGTAACCATAGTACACTAATTTTAAACAAAGTAAAACTTTTGTTTACATTTAATATTTTTATATGTAGTATGGAAAACATGGATGATTACGAAAAAAAGAAAATGCTTGTCGTAGATGACGACGCGCATGACGCAATAAAAAGTTTTTGCAAGCAGAACGGACTAATAATGAGAACATTTGTCAGTAACGTTTTACTTGATGTTGTAAACAATAATATTAGTTTTACAGGAGCCAATAACAAGGTAAATAAATAGCATGTCAGATTTTTTTAATTTTGACGACAAAATTATGCGTGACAGATGCGGTAAAAAAGCCGTGTATGTAAGTGTAGACTTGTATAAAAAATTAAAATACCTGGCAAAAACCAATAAAATAAACAAACATAAATTAGCAGAATATTTTGTGAGCATGGGCACTAATACTGCAATGCATAATCCGCAACAATCTGTTAAGTTTGATATAACAAAATTATGAATGAGAACAATTTTCACTTCTTTTGCATGCAATTTTATTACGACGCAAAAAAAGAAAGACTGATGCACGGTGAGGACTGGCGCGGACTAACTTACAGTGAATATTTAAGAGACAACTGGCACTTTCTGTTTCGCAAGTTCGAACAGTTTTTTATGCCTTTTGTATAAGGAGATTTTTATGTCATTTTTAGATATGACTAGTACTGATGGTGCATATATAAAACATCACTATCAACTCGGAAAATTTACCGTCGACGATGAGCCTGTAGAAGGTTTTAAGGATTTTTTATTGAGTCCTGACTTTTATACTGGTTGGGGTCGGTTTGATAAGGAGATGGGAACATTTCTTTGGGAGTGGGACTCTGAAAGAGGCGTTTCTAAACACGATAAAAAGACCATGCTTATGGATGGCTGGCAACGTGCGTTTAGCGTACAGTTATACGTAAAAGAAAAAGGTACTTTTTTATGGCAACGTTTTAGTAAAGCAGAGGCTAAAGCGTTTGACGAAGTTATGACTGACGCCTGGGCAGATAAGGAGGATGGAAAAGTTGTCTGGGTTACGCATACTGGCTCTGAGAAAATTACACTTTCTGGAGGCAGTAAAATGTATATTCCTATATTGGAATATAAACAATGGGTGCCAAGGCCTGACGATTTTGGCGAACCAGATTCTTTGCCTAATGAATCAAACTCTCCCGCTGTTGATTCAGGTAAAGATGACGATATCCCATTTTAATGTCTAAACAGAGCCAGGAGCAAAATGCCATAAATAGTGTATCGGGCGCTCCTGGCGATGTTTTTGATACAGGCAAATCTTTGTGGGTAGAAAATTTAGGCTCTATATTACGCAAAGAATTTCCTAAGCCTGAGCCACTTATTGACGGACTTTTATATACAGGAGACCAAGCTTTAGTCTTTGGTAAAGCAGGTAGCGGCAAATCATATATCACAATGAAACTAATGCTCAACCTTGCAATGGGTAAGGACTTTAGTTTTTACACAATACCGAAAGCACGTAAGATTTTATATGTTGACGGCGAAATATCGCCAGAGATGATACAACACAGATACGTAAAAATGAAAGCGCCGCTTGACGACGTAGACAACTTTAATGTTGCATGCCGTAATTTAATGTACATTTCTAGATTTCTTACTCCTGTCACAAAAGATTTAAACATAGAAACAGGCCAATATGAGTACAACGATAATAGAGAAATAAATTTACGAACATTAGAAGAAAAAGAAAATATGCAGCAACTTATGAATACAATACGCATATATAAACCAGAAGTAGTTGTATTAGACAACATATTTACGTTATTTGCATTTGAAGATTACAGCAGCCCAACAGAGTGGATAATGCACGTAATGCCGTTACTCAATTTTTTACGTAAAGAAAATATTAGTTGCTGGATAGTAGACCACGCAAACAAAGGCAACGGCTTATTTGGCACAATGACAAAACAAGTAACACTTGATTTACTTATAAAAATAGAAAGTGAAAAACAAGAAATTGACATACACGAAGAAGACGATATTGACATAGACTTTAAGTTTAAGTTTAGCTTTGAGAAAGCAAGAAGGCTGTCAAGTATACAGCAACAAGAAATAGAATTTAGTATGTCAGAAGGCGACGTGCACTTAGTTAAAAACGGCGATAGAATGCAACTTAGTTTAGCAAAAAAATACTACGAACAAGGAATGAGTCTAAGAGATATAAGCGAACAAATTATGAAAGACATAAACTACAACGTAAGCTACAGTAAAATAAGACGATGGGCAAAAAAAGAAGGTTGGGAAAAAAGTGAAGTTTAACGTAACAAATACCCTCTTCTATATAAGAGGGGTATTGTGTAACGATACAACCTTCAGCCATATGCAAAAAAAACACCGCGTTAAAGTGTTATTATTAATGTGTATGGAGATAAGATAGATAATTATGTTTATAAAGTATAGAGACAAAGTGAAACAAAAGCGTGAAACGAATGCAACAAAGAAGCAAGTAGGCGGTAGTCATTATAAAAAGTATGCAGTACAACCTATAGAATATGCACAGAAAAATAGACTTAACGCACTAGAATTTAACATAATAAAATATGCAACGAGACATCAAGATAAAGGCGGTATACAGGACATAGAAAAAATAATACATTGTGCCGAACTTATAAAGGAATTAGAATATGATAAAGATAAACGTAAAAAGTGATACAAAAAAATTAGAGAAAGATTTAAACATATTGATAAAGCATAGACATCCAGCTATGGTTGCAACAGGCATAAATCTAACAGCAAAGGGATTACAAGCAAAACTAACTACAGAAATTGCAAAGAGTTTCGACAGGCCAATGAAACAAACATTGCGCGGAGTCTTCATGGTTAAAGCAACAAAAAAAAGACTTGACGCATTAGTAGGACTAAAAGACTTTGTAGCAGAATATTTAAAGTTTAGTATTACGCCACAAATTAGAAAACAAAGAAAAGATATTGCAGTGCCGTTATATAAAAATGCAGGGACATTTAACAAACACGGTAACGTTAAGCCACGTAAACGTAACAGAGGAGTATTTGTAGACCCATCAAGACAAGCATTTATTAAAACAAAAAGCGGACAATCTGCAATTATAAAGAAAACAGGCAGAGGCAAATCGCGTACTAGCATACTGCAATTTGTAATGAAACCATTTGTGCGTTATGACAACCAACTTTTTCCGTTTTTTAATATAAGTAAACGCTATGTCAATAAAAATATACAACGTAATCTACAGCGTGCGCGTAGGTTTAATCTAACGCGTTCATCATAGGTATGGGCCATATAGTTACTTTGACTAAAAAGCCGCGTTCGGAAGATTCGGA
>CEUT01040302.1_pt1 | contig 30346 bp, 33 predicted proteins | sample 531401 | NCBI WGS metagenome assembly CEUT01 (sample SAMEA2622821, study PRJEB7988) | marine metagenome | biome: marine biome (ENVO:00000447); feature: surface water layer (ENVO:00002042); material: "saline water (ENVO:00002010), including plankton (ENVO:xxxxxxxx)" | depth 5 m | reverse complement strand
ATCTGAAGGTTAGTTCCGCCAACGAGGGACTTAACTTGCAGATCGTTATCCGTGATTCCGCTAATTAACCCAGAGCCCGCGCCGAGATTAGTAGCGCCAGTAATTCCTGTGGTAGAACCCCCAGAAATGCCGGTTACATTAAGAGTAAGGCTAGTTGCATCTCCTGAAATCTGAAGATTTGTTCCACCAATCAATGATTTAAAAAATGCCGTATCATCCACAACTCCACTAGCAATTCCGCTACCAGCACCAATATTCGCTACTACTCCTACCCCCGAACCTAACGCGCCTCCGCTTAAGGTTCTCCATGAAATTCCGTCATTAAGTTGTAATTGATTGGAGTCGGTGTTAAAAATTAAAGCTCCAGATCCATCCCGACGCAAAGATAAAGCATTGCGCTCAGAATTCGTTAACGGAGAAACATAAAAAGCTCCCTCCACAAGCTCTGTATCTCCCACTACAGTAAGAGCAGCTTCAGGATCAACTTTTAAATTGTGAGTTCCACTTAGCGCCGTAGCTCCGGAGACATGAAAGTGATAAGGGGTGACGAAACCGGTAACTTGATTTTCGCCAGTAAAAAGATTAAGACCCACTTGCCCGCTTTCGCTGACCGCAAACGGAATGCCATTTCCCGTACCAATAATCTCGCTATCTTGAATGCGAAAAGTTCCCGTAACAGGATCTTTAAAATTAACAATATAAGTGCTGCCCACCTCGTCGATGGTTATGTTGTATCCACCACTTATGTCAATAGATCCACCACCACCACCACGAGAGTCTCCCAGTTCGGCAATCTTTACCCAATCAGCGTTTGTAAATCCAGTTTTTTCATAAAGAAAATTAGTACTAGAGTCAACATATTTACTTCCGAGGGATCCCGCAGCTTTAGCACTAAGATCTGGAGTAGTAGTGTCAATATAAAGGGGCATTCTTACCCCTAAGTTTGCATTTACGAAATCTTCAAAAGCGCCCATGTTAAATTAAGGTTGTGAAATTATTACTAGAGCGCCCGGAGCAGAAGCGTTTGCTTGGCGGTTTAATTGATCTAAATTAAATAAATGATCCCCCGTTTCATTTGCTAAAAGGGTAGCTCCGCTAGTAACTATAGCAAACTTATCATTATAATCAGACGAAAAATTTACAACAGTACCGTCAGCTAAAGCTTCATAGGTATATATCGTTCCTCCGTTTGGGCCAGATCCACCCTCACTAACATTTTCCATTTCTATATTAGAAGGATTAATCATAGGACCACCTAATGAGATTAAACCAGCAAACGGAGATACGTAACTTATAATACCCTCACCTTCAACAAGGCCAGAAATAGTATAATTGGGGTTAGTTCCAATAGTAGTAGTTTCTTTTCCTGCAAGGTTTCTTCCGCTCACTACGAAAGAAAACGTTCCTTTCTCATCAGAAGCAAGGGCCTGAATTTGAAAATCATTGTCATTAGTTCCGGTTCCATTCGAAAGTGTATTTAGCGTAGATTGGGGGGACTGAGAAGGATCAAGTAACAGGCTCGGGATTTCATACAAAATTTGATTAATGTCTAAATCAAAATTATCTGTAACGGCCCCACCTGTATTCACCGCTATACTGGATGCTAAATTGTTGATTGTAAAAGCAGCAGCTGTGTTTGCTATGTTTACAACAGTTGATGCATCTCTAACCATTCCATTGGAAGCTTTGGTTGCAGTAGCGGTAAAATTGTCCGTGGTAATGTTGTATGTACCCCCAAGACGAGTAACATTTTTACTGCCTTCAAAAGTATTCGGATTAGAAATAGTAAGTTCACTGCCGGGGCTCGTATAAATAATTGTGTCGTAGGTAGCTGCGGTGTTTGTGACGGTGGCTGATTCAGTATCTTTTAAGGCTGATTGATTGGCTGGATAGGAGACCGGACCGGCGGTGAGGGATGGGAACTCAGCATTATTTACAGTGGCCGACGCCGCCGATGTAAATGCAGGGCCTGTGGTATTAAAGTTATTACGCGGGGTAATCGTCACGCTTTGGGCTCCATCTCTACCTACCGAAGAAGTCACGTTTACGTTAATTAGAAAAGCAATAGTACCGTCAGGAAGAGTGGTAGAACTAGAAGCAGAGGCATAGCTAGTTTGAGTGCCATTTGAAACACCCGCATTACTGACTGAAAATTGCATATTGCCTGCAGATACTTCATTGGTATTAACCACCACTTCGGCTTGAACTGTATCTCCTCCTTTAATTTCACTAGTTCCTACTACATTGGGTGAAGTAGCAGTAGCAGCAAAGGGTTGAAGAATAATTCCTGTAATAATAGGATTTTTAGCTATTCTAATTTTTACATCTGTAGAGTCAACTGCACCATTATCATCTCGGGCGGCAGTTATGGTAATGTTGTCAGAATTATTAAATACTCCAGTAACATAGCTAACGGTTTTTGGGTTTTGGAAAACTCCACTGTCGGTGATGGAGATTTGATCACTTAGGCCAGAATATAAAACTGTATCACCATTAGCAGAATCCCAATTAGAAATAGTATTTACAAAAGCGATAGACTCTCCTGAGTTTAATCCTTGATTGTTTACGTAATCACCTAAGGCGGGGTCAGTAGCACTAACCGAGGGGTAGGTTTGATCAAGCGTTACAGCATTAGATTCGGTGGCAGCACCAGTAGTGCCAAAATTATTAACGGCAATTACTTTTAATGTTTGACTGCCATTCCTTGTGTTATTAATAGTAAGAGGAATGCGAGCGGTGTGACGGGCATCTCCCGTATCTACCAGCGTATAAGAAGTAAAATCAATAAAATCAGAAACCCCGTGATCAAAAACTTTTATACCTGTTACATCACTAGTATCAAATGTAACAAACCCGGTAGTAGTGTCGCCGCCTTTATAATCTGAACTTCCTAAATTAGTGCCAGCTTTAGGGGTACCGCTAGAAACTGGCGGCATAAACACGGAAAAAGGCGTCGGACCAGCCCCAGCCTCTTGTAGAGTAATTATCCCAGTTGAGCCATTAGCAACGCCTGTAATAAGAGTAGTTCCGGCCAAATCTAGACCTGAAATAAAACCTTCAAAGCGACGAGTCAAAGTTCCGAGCCCACTGATGTTACCTGTAGGAATTTGTTGACCATTAATAAATCCATTACCCATATACGCGTCACTTCCCCCATCCCATCTTAGATACAAAGTAAGATCACTAGCATTATCTACGGAAATTCCAGAAAGATAAATATTAGGATCTATGGTGGGATAATAGGTTTTTTCTATAATACCTGCATTATTAAGTGCATTAGAAAAGAAAGCAAAGGTGCCACCGCCTCCGCCACCTCCGCCAAGAGAATTAATGGTAATAGAATCAGATGAAGCAGATAAACTAATGTTACTTCCCCCGATTAAGCTCTTAACCTTGATGTCGTCATTTAAAACCCCGCTTATTAACCCATCGCCAGATCCGATGTTAGAGGCTCCAGTAATTCCGGAACCACCGCTTCCGCCTGAAATTCCCGTTACGTTAAGGTAAAGGCTCTCGCCATCACCCGTAATCTGAAGATTCGTTCCGCCAACGAGAGACTTAACTTGCAGGTCGTTATCCGTGACGCCGCTGATCAGTCCCGATCCTGCTCCGAGATTAGTAGCGCCAGTTATTCCCGTGGTAGAACCCCCGGAAATTCCCGTAACATTTAAAAAGAGAGTTTGGTCATCGCCGGTGATTTGCAGATTCGTTCCGCCAAAAAGAGACTTAACCTTGATGTCGTCATCAGAAACCCCGCTGATTAATCCACTACCAACTCCAACATTAGTAGCGCCACCAATTCCCGAACCATCTCCTCCAGAAATTCCCGTTACATTAAGATAAAGACTTTCGCTATCACCGGTTATCTGAAGATTAGTACCCCCCACCAGTGACTTAATCTGGAGATCATCATTGGATATTCCGCTAACTAAACCAGAACCTCCGCCAAGATTAGTGGCTCCTGTAATACCGCTAGAAGAACTGCCAGAAATTCCCGTGACATTAAGGGTTAGACTGTTTTCGTCTCCTAGGATTTGAAGGTTGGTACCACCTATTAAAGACTTTAAATAGCCGTCACTTCCTATCACGCCGCTGGCAATACCGCTACCAGCGCCAATATTAGAAAGGGAAGTTATGCCAGAAGAACTGGACCCTGAAATGCCCGAAAGAAGATTACCTTTGGTTATTTTTACAACTTTGCGAGACCCAGCATCAGGGTTGATTTCGGCGATAAGAATATCCGAATCAGCTAATCCTGAAACACCTGATAACTGGTCTGGGCGTAAGTTGCTCACGGTCTCTGGGTAATAGTACCTCCTTGCGAAGGATCTTGTTTAATAGTCGAAGCAAACTGTCCCCCTATGACATATTGATCAATTAGAATGTTTTCATTAGCCTCAGTGACTATGAAGTTAAGAGCCTGATCCGTTAATAAAACTTTAATTTCTTGCCGAACGCCGGGAGAAATAATAGAACCAGCTCGAGAGGGGACGGCGGAAATAGTGCCTCCGCCATAATTGGGTTGAGCGGAGGAGGTCGAGACAGAAGATTTTGTAATACAGCTCATGGGTATTAAGATGTAGGATCTCCAGTTATCCTAATACCAACATCCAGTTCTACGACAAACATACCTTCCATTAAAGTATAAACTAAAGCATCAGTACCGTCTTTTTTTAAAATGTTTACCCCATAATGATAAGATCCTCCTAGGAGATTCTTGGTGTCATTATGATAAAGAGTGACACTCATTTTTCCACCTACTGCATCGGTTATGGTAATTCCTCCTATCCCGGTAGCAGGATCAGGAGCAGTGTCGCTGTTTTTTCTAATATAGGCTTTAGAGTCAGGGTCGGTTAGTTTTCCTTTAACGGTCCAAAACGCCAAATAATCATTGAGATTAACAGCCGAACCATCTAAAGTTACGGCCAGATCAAAGGTGACAGCATCGCCTCGATAGATACTAACTGTACTAGACATTATGAGGCTCCTCCTTATTTTCTACAGGCGCAACATTAGAAGGTTGAAGTTCGCGAATTACATATTCGGCGCCTCGCCGCATTAACTCCGATAATGTATACCCAGTAGATTCAGAAAGTGCCTTTAAAGCAGCTTTTTGATTCTCGTGCAGCCAAAACTCGATTTTTTCCTTATTATCCTTCATAAAAAACTATATATTACCCACATACTATATACACAGGTATTATAGCCCTTAATGAAAGAAAATAAAATTTATTTTATTGGCAGCTCTCGCAGCTCTCTCCGTTAGCCATAGCTTCAAGGCTGCAAGCCGCTTGGTCGGCGGTTGGATCAGGATTTTCTTGAGGAGTATTTTCGCTAGATTTTTCTACCGTACTTGCGGCTCGATTGCGCAAATAATAAGTGGTCTTTAGGCCGGCTTCCCAGCAAGCCATATATAGATCATTTAAATATTTTAATGAAGTAGTCTTATTATATAAATTAAAACTAATAGATTGATCCATCCATTTTTGTCTCGCTCCATTACATTCAATTAATTTAAACATGTCACGATCAAAAGCTGTTTTGTATTTTTCTTTGATCCACTCAGGGATGTCTCCGTTGAGTCGGGATAAGTCCCCATCTACATTTTTAACCAAAGCGGCTACTTCGGGGCTCCATAATCCTTCTTTTTTCATATCATTAACGAAATGCTCGTTTATGATGTAAGAATTACCGGATTTATTCTCGTATACAAATAAAACAGAAAAATTAGGCTCAATGCTTTGCTCTACCCCATTAATGTATCCGATAGTAGCGGTAGGAGCAATAGCCATGACGTTGGAGTTTCTCATGCCGTGATCCATAACGCTTTGACGTACGTTTTCATAATCACGAAGCGGCGTAACCGAAGGGCGCTTGTGACGATATTTCATAAGTGCTTTCCAACTGTCAATAGGAAAAATATTTTGGCTCCATAAAGACCCCTCGTAGGTTTCATACGCACCACGCTCTTTAGCAAGCAGGGAACTCGCTAAAATTGCATTATGACTGTACTCTTGGAAAAGCCTTTCATTAAAATCTACAGCTTCATCACTATCAATGGCAATATTCATCCTATGAAGCACATCATGTAAACCCATCAAGCCTAAACCTATAGGGCGATTTTTAAGATTGGAGTTTTTTGCTTCAGCTGTGGGATAAAAATTAATATCTATAACGTTGTCCAGCATTCTGATGGCAGTATGGATAGTTTCTCCCAATTTAGTAAAGCAAAGGTCGACAGATTTTAGCTCACCGTTTTTATCGTAGATTTCGTGAAGGTGGTTGACTAAATTAACTGACCCCAAATTGCACACTGCGGTTTCTCCGTGTCTAATCTTCTCACCTTGATTGTAAGCCGAAGGCTTGGTGTGGAGTGTGATTTCAGTACAAAGGTTAGAGCTGCGAACTACTCCGGCGTGTTGATTTGTATAACGAATGTTGCAGGGATCTTTGAAGGTGTTCCATGGATGAGAGGTCTCAAAAAGAACTTTTAGCATTTTTTTCCACAATTCCTTGGCCGGAATCACTCTAAAGTTGTTCATTTTGCCTGCATCGGCTTTTTGGCAGTATGCTTCGTATTTTTTATCAAAGTCTTCTCCAAAAGCCGTATGAAGATCATCACATTCATGCGGGTCAAAAAAGTACCAATCACCCTCTTCTTTTACGCGACGCATAAAAAGATCAGGAATCCACGAAGCGGTATTTAAATCGTGACATCTTAGCCTGTCATCGCCGGTATTCCGGCGCAAATTAAGAAAATCCTCATAATCAAGGTGCCATGGCTCTAAATAGGCGCATCCTGCGCCGGGCCGCTTGCCTCCTTGGTTTACTGCTATAAGCAGATCGTTATAAATCTTAAGCCATGGAACTAATCCGCTGGAAATACCATTGGTTCCGTGGATATGAGAGCCGGTAGACCTAAAAGGGGTAACATCCAGCCCTAAACCGCCGGCGAATTTAGATTTTCGGGCTTCTTGCCAAGCTCCATCAAAAATTCCATCAATAGAATCGTCAAAAGTGTTTAAATAACAAGAACTCAACTGAGAATGCGTAGTTCCGCTGTTAAAAAGAGTTGGGGTAGAAGGGGTGTATAGAAGCGAGCTAATAAGATTGTAAAATTTTATTGCCCAGTCATCTTTATCTTTTTCATTAACAGACAAACCCATGGCAACTCGCATCCAAAAAGACTGAGGAGCTTCCATTATTTTGTCGCCTTCTTTAATGAAGTAACGATCTGTGAGGGTTTGTATGCCTAAATATTTAAATTTTAAGTCATTATCTAAAACTAAAGCCTCAGAGAGCTTTTTTAAGTCAAAAGAAAGTAGTTTTTTGTCTAAACGATCATTTTTAACCAAAAGCTTAATGTTCTGTATAAAACTTTTGCGATATTGAAGAGCGTAGGCGTCAGAATCTACGCCTTCCTTAAAAACTTCTTTGTAGATACAATTAAGTAAGATGCGAGCTGCGGCGAAAGAATAGTTGGGTTCTTTTTCTATTTTTTCTCGCGCTGATAATATGAGTGCTTTATCTATTTCGGCTGTCGTTATCTTGTCATACAGTTGAAGCTGCGCATCTAGAACTATTTCGCTGGCAGAAACGTCCGGAATGCCTGAACAATCTCTTTGTGCCCTGTCGTTAATTTTATCTACTTGAAACTCTTCTAAGCGCCCGTTGCGCTTCTTAACTTTTATATCCATGATTTTAATTTACACGCCAACCATAAGGCGTTTTACAAAATTTTAGGGTTAGCATTATTTTTATATTCTACCATAAAAAAAAGTGTATGGCAAGAACTAAATAAAAGTTTACGAAGACAAAAGGCGATAATCGTTGCGATACATTTTTTCAACCAATCCATTGAAATCGGTTTTTCTTTTCCATCCCAACTCTTTTTCTGCCAAAGAGGGGTCTCCTTGTAGGATCTCTACCTCCGCAGGTCGATAAAAATCCGGGTTTACAGAAACAAGCACTGCATGAGAAATGGAATGCTCCTCGCATAAATGATTTTGTAAAAGATATTTTTCTTCCAGCTCTTTACCTACCCAGACACCGGGAAGCCCCGCGAAATCAAAAGTTTTTTCTACAAAAGAACGTATGGAATTAGTTTCACCCGAAGCTAAAACGTATTCGTTGGGTGAGTCATGGTTTAACATTAACCATACACCCTCAACAAAGTCTTCGGCATCTGACCAGTCTCGCAATGCGTCTAGATTTCCTAGCTCGAGAGGTCGGTGGGGAATTTTCGCTTCAATGTCTTTAGAAATGCGGGCCACTTGATGAGTGATTTTGCGAGTGACAAATTCTTTACCTCGGCGCACCCCTTCATGGTTAAACAGCCAGCCTTGGATCGCGAATAAATTATAAGATTCGCGATATACTTTAACTAAGTGTCGCGCGGCACATTTAGATACAGCATAAGGGCTTCGAGGGCGCAGGGGGTGAGACTCGGATTGGGGGCACTCTACAACATCCCCAAACTCTTCAGAGCTGCCAGCGTTGTAATACCGACAGTGCGGAGCATGATTCTTAATAGCGTCAAGTTGATAAAGCACGGCCATGCAGTTAGTATTCATGTGGTTAACTGGCATCTTCCAGCTCGTTCCGACGAATGAATTAGCGGCAAAGTTAATAAAGTAATCCGGCAACTCTTCTTTAATAACTCGATCTACATTTGAATTATCAGTTACATCCAGATCAATAAGCCTAAACCTTGGGTTTTTCTGTAGGTGAGCGATATTGATATGATTAGAGACGCTAAGTCTGCGAACGCCGGCTACTACTAAATGTTCTGTATTCTTGAGTAAGTAATCAGCCATATGGCTTCCATCTTGGCCTGTGACTCCGGTAATGATAACTTTTTTCATTGCAAATTTATTGTTTCAGTAATCTTCTCTGTGAGAAAGGTTGTGTCCATGCCGAGGGCTAAAAAATTATAATCTTGATACTTGTGCATTTCATCCTTGAGGTTAGATGGTACATGGAATCCCAGCTTATGTCCAGTAAAATCTTTTAATGTTTTCAAACATTCTTGGAACTCCGGGGAAGAAAAATCACCTACTTTGCCTAAACTCGCAGATAGATCATATGGGCCAACTAAATAGTAATCAAAATCTAACTGAGAAATGTCTTTAATGTTATTGACGCCCAAAACGGTTTCAATTTGGGGTATAATGAGGGGTCTGCGAAACGTGAGGGGCTTAGCTCCCCACATATTTTCTCTAACAAGACCTTGCCCTCGCTTGCCGCCAGTTTCGGTAAGAAAATTTTTCCTTATAACACCCGTCTGGTCAGTCTTGAATGACTCCTTTCGTTTCCTGTAGGGATAAATGCAGTAATCAAAAAACTCTTGAGCCTCTTCCTTCGTCTCCACTGTAGAAAGAATAATTCCGGAAATACCCGCATCAAGCGCCATGCGAATAGCCTGCTTGTCAAGGTGAGATACGCGAGCTAATACCGTCTTGTTGCACAAAGTGCCTACCTGTATGCACGAATAAAGAGTTTCGTTATTAAAATGACCATGCTCGAGGTCAAGTACAACACCGTCAAAAGACTGAGAGCAAAATATTTCAGTAATGACTGGAGAGGGTATTTGTTGCCAGAATAATTTCATTTTATAGGTTTCGATAATTGGGATAAAAGGTAATCTTTCTGCCACGGGGCATCAATCTCCATAAAAACTTCTTTTTGGATATACGGCTTTATTGATTTACCAAGCCAAGGAAAGGGGTTATTGCCTTTTTGGAATACGCATTCCCGTTTTATTATCCAAAAATTTCCATTAAAAAAGTAAATATTACCCAAGTAATTTTTATCATTGGGGAGGCCCTTGCCAGAAGAAAGAGATTGCGCTTCCGGAGAAAAAAGAGTAGAGCAAAGACCGTCCCTAACTACCCATGACCGAGAGGGATTAAACATATTCATTTCATTCACGCTAACAACGCTATCATTTTTACCAAGCGATTCTATTGCGGAATCCAAATCGACAGCTTCTGCGCCAAGTGTGTTGCCCAGTAACACAACAATTATATCCAGCCGACCCATTACCTTCTCTATTTCAATAACCCCGTGTTTTATAGCTTCGTGGTGGGAACTATTATCGCGACAGAGCTCTTGAGGCCTCTTGATGGGGGTGTAGTTGTACCTCTTCCCCTGATCTAAAATTTGTGAATGATTAGTGGAGCAAAAAACCGCAGATATGTAACGAGATTGATTAGCCTTCCGAATAGGGTGGGAAAAAAGAGGGGAGCCATTAGCGTCTAATATGTTTTTATCTAGAACACTTTTGCTTCCAGCTCGCGCGGTAGATAGGGCGCATACATTAAGTTTTTTCATTGCAGTTTTATTGATAAAAATCTACGTATTTAGAATACTTTTGGGGGAAAATGTCACACCGACTGTCTTTGGTGGCATTTTCTATCTTTACTTTTTTATTGGAAGCATATATTTTAGCTGTATTCATGGCTTTATTTTTTTGAGACAACTTAGGGAAAGTCCAAGTCGATCCTTGATACAGGGGTTGGCCGCCTATTGTATAGTGCTGGTCAACCCTCTTTGTGGGGGCATAAGTACCATCTCTACTGTAATTATAATCTAGTCCAAAAATAACTATTTTTTTCAATTCTTTATCTGAAAAATATCTGATAGCGCAAGATAAAATGTCGCATTGTAATTCCCCAAAATCTAGACCAGTTTGGCTATTAAAGTTTTTAGTTTGCAGAATTTCTGTGTCCTTTTGTTTTGTAATCAGAGAGTTAATTTCTTTGTTTTCCGCCAAAAGACCGTCATTAAGTAAACAATAATCTGGGGGACGAGGAAATTTATCTAAATGAAAAATAGCTGCATTAAGAACACAGATATTTTTAAATTTCGAGAAAACCTTGGGTAAGTCAAGGGACGAAACGGAGGGGCCGTTAGCTAGAATTAATGCTATTTTATTGTAATTCTCGTTCATACTGATGCCACCAATTTCCATTCTTCTTCGGTATCAATGTCTATATTTTCAGGATACTCTAGTGGGTAAAAATATGGGTTATCACAAATACGAGAACGACTTTGCGCAAAATAAAGAGGATCAAATATATAAAAAGCGCTATTTTCTTCAAAAAGCGGAGGGAGGTCTTGCGTTTGTTCTAATTTTAGTGGATTATGGTTAATAGGGCAATATCCATAATCTTCTTTGCGCCAGAGTCGCGTATGAAGCTTAGTGCAGGAGGCAACAGAACCATAATTTTCCATATATGAAAAGGCATTTTTTAATGTGGAAGATTTCAAAAAAGGAGAAGTGACATGAATTTGGCCAAGAGCTCCACGGGGTTTAAATTTCTTTATGCAATCAGCTATTAATTCACAAACCGACACGTCATGGCCGATAAGCTTGTTAGAGCGCTTATAGGCTACTACGTGTTCATATTTTTTGAGAGAGCGGATTAAATCGTCACTATCTGTATCAATGTACAAGGTAAAATCTGTAAATTTCTCGACGGTATGAGCCCATAAAGGCTTGCCGCTAGGAAGAAGGCGAAAATTCTTTTGAGGAACTCTTTGTGACTGCTCCTTAATGGGAATAAACAAATTCATTTATTGCTAAAAAAGGGGTGAGACAAGTCAAATATTTTAGAAACTCGGTTTTGGTCCCAATAATTAATGTCTGGTGGCTTGGGTGCAGGACTCAAGTCTTTGATATGAAACTGGTCAACGAAATATTTTTTTATAACCATTGAGTCTGCGGCATCACGAACAAAAGAAGGGACCGCATCGTTTGTGAGTGCAGCGGATAGCTTTCTCCAAGCCTCGTGCATTTTATTGTAAGCAGTATTTCCGTCAGCGTAATAAGATTGATGGCCGCCGCTTTCGGAATTGTGATGTAAGAGGCTATGTGAAACAACTATATCATCCAAAAATGGTATTTCTTTAAGGTTAAAAATATGACAGGCATCATAATCTACCCTAAACTCAGTAAATAATGGAAAAAACCAGTCCAGCAAAGAGTGGTGAATAATTTTTATCCCATTATGAGTGAAAGGTATGCAAGAATACTTTCTACTGTTAAGGAAATCTTGATTGGAAGCATAAGGAGTAGATATCCCCCGGCCAGAATAAAAAGTTAATACAGCGGGGTTTAAAGAAAGGTCTTCTAGTAATTGTTCGTAAATACCAAGTTTTGAAAGGGATTCTAGCTCTAGGTCGTGATCAATAAATGCATAGTAATCGTATAATTTAGGGACCTCTTCGTACAAAATATTTCTAGTTTCAGACCAAACTGTATTTGGGCAATATTTTAAAGCTGATGGGTGGGGTTCATCATGAGTTACAAAGTAAAAATCACTATCTTCTTTGTTACTAAATAAAGATAAATGGGTTGGGTTGGGTTGAGCGGGAGTTATTTGAAGAACGCAAAACCTTTTATTTTTCATAAGGAAAGTCCTTTGCTGATTTGGTTCTCTGCGCCGACTATCATGTCATCTATTAAACCCTCAAAACTATATTCAGGGGTCCATCCTAGTTTATCGCGAGCTTTAGAGCAATCACCTTTAAGATATTTAAGTTCTTCCGGTCTCATATAAATAGGGTTTTGAACGACAAAGTCTCGATAGTCAAGATTTAATTTAGAAAATACTATTTTACATAAATCTCGAACTGAGTGGGTCTCCCCGGTAGAAACAATAAACTCTTCAGCAGTGGGATAATTTAAAATTGAATGCATGGCTCTAACATAGTCTTTAGAATGCCCCCAATCTCTTTGGGAGTCCATGTTCCCAAGCTCTAGTTTATCCTGTAAACCCATTTTTATACGCACCGCCGCGTGTACCACTTTTGTAGTTACGAAATTCGAGCCCCGACGAGGAGACTCATGATTAAATAAAATACCGTTACAGCAATGCAGGCCATATGCATTCCGATAGTGCCTAACTAAATTATAAGATAAAAGTTTAGAGCAGCCATAGGGGCTCACGGGATTCATAGGTGTGGAGAGTCGCTGCACTCCATCGGCATCGACTGAGTTTCCAAACATTTCAGAAGAAGAGGCTTGGTAAAATTTAGCCTCAGGACAATTAGTGCGATATATTTCGAGAAGATGTAAAACGGCAAGAGAATTTGTTTGAATGGTGAAAGAGGGCATGTCAAAACTAATCCGAACGTGGCTCATTGCGGCTAAGTTGTAAATTTCATCGGGCTGAACGTTTTGTATTACGCGCAAAAGAGAGGGGTAATCCATCATATCTCCATAGTGACAAGTAACTCTGGAGTCTACATCTTTTAGTCGGTAGTCTTGATTTTCGGCAACCGAATGACGACGCACGAGTCCGTGAACTTCGTAGCCAAGGCTTAATAAATGCTCTGCTAAATAGCTGCCATCTTGACCGCTTATGCCTGTTATTAATGCTTTTTTGATTTTATTCATTTAAATACCTTCATCTTTCTTAAGTCTGGATAGTCTTGAATAGACCATTTTCGGGGTTGAGCTTGTGCTGCGCGTGGTAATAAATCTATGCCTTTTTGGGCTACCTCTGGGGGCATGTAGTAATGATACCCAATAGATTCTATATTTTGTTGTCGCCAAGGTATGTCGGGTAACCTACCATCGTAAGACATTTTTTTAAGCGCTTCTGCTGAAGATTGGTCATCTGTTAAAATCATCCCTCCCCTCCCAAGGCTTAAGTGTTTTTGAAACTGAAAACTAAGGACCATGTATGTATTGGGAATGTAACCGCCTTTTCTCCAGAAAACCGCCGCATCTATTATATTAGAGTCTTTAAGAAAATAGTAGTCACTCCACTTTTCTTCTCTCCATTTCCATTCTAAGTTTAACTTTTTAGCTAAAAAAGGTATAGATATATAGGTGTGAGTGGGAATGCTGATAGATTCAACTTTTTTATGAATCAAACACAGCTCTAGCCCATGGGTACAACAGTCAACGGCCACGCCGTAAGGGGCGCCAAAAAACTCAGCTATTTTATTTTCAAACTCCTTTACTTTTTCAAATCCTATCATGGAGCCTTATCATTTGGGACTATTGAACTAACTCTAAAAGTATCCGATTCATAATTCATCCCACCCCTTACGCCCTCACTAAAAACAATAAACTGATTTCCATCTTCTCTAATAACAAGAGCGTGAATTTCGTTTGGTGGGGTAGAGACTATATCTCCTGTTTTGGCAATAACCATCTTGGCAGGTTCTTCTGAATCAACCGGCTTCCACCAATATTCCAATGAACCTTTTGTCATTAACATATGTTGAGTACTAGCTTTATGATAATGATTCCCACGCATAACATTAGGTTCTGAATCTACAACAGCTACATGTTCTATATTATCATCATAAAACACATCAACGATTGAACCCCTATCATCTGTATGTAATTCTAGGGGTTCTTTAACATTTTTCCAGATATTTTTAATTTTCACATCTAACCTTTCTTGATACATTCTAAATTCAACATTATTAATTCTCCATTATCTTTATCCATGTGAGGAAGGTAAGCTTGGGAATAATCGTCAATGTGGGCATGATCTGTGTCCCTCCAGTCATATCTTTTAATATCGCCAAAGCCACCATCCTCTAAAAATGAAAAAAGTTTAGGCTCATCAAATGCGTTTTTACAATAAACATATTCAGAGTCTCCTATATCCCACCTTCCAAAAATAGGTCCTATAAAGCTGGAGAGGGGGTATTTTTTATTACTATATAACTTCGCTATTACTTCAAAATCCGGATTAGATATACGAAGAGTTGATCCAATTTTTAAAACTCGGTTCCATTCTCTAAGGATAGACGGAATTTCAAGGTCGTCAAAATACTGCAATAGACCACAATTGTATATAATATCCACGCTATTATCCTTATAGGGAAGCGAGCGGACATCATGGGAATCAATATGGGAATGTTGAGACAAATCAATATGATCCCATGAAGGACCAAAGTTTCGCACGCCACATCCTAAATGTAATTTTACATAATTCATGTTGATTTTTTATTTAGGCAATTCCAAAAACTTAATTTTATTATTGATAGAGTGAAGCGCGTTTTTTAAGGAGTTAGCTATATTCCATGATAAAATTAAGGCATAGACATCACTATATTCAGCAAATATTTCATCTCCTACGATAGGTATTCGGGTTAATGGCGTATATTTGCCTTGTTTATGGGGCGAGCTGTCAGTGACATAATCTAGCATTGAGTTATCAAGGTTATAAAAATTTAAAAATGTATTTCCTTTTGCAGCTGCTCCAACTCCAATAACTGGGATAGATTTCAACCTTAAATCACATATTTGCTTTAAAAATAAATTTCTTTTGGTATGTAAAGCATCCATAAAGTTTTTATATGTATTTTCTTCAAAGAGTCCAAGAGATTTTTCTTGGTCGATTAATTTCTTTAAGCAGTTGGCCAACTTAGTGGATCTAGTTTTTTTAGCAAAAACCCGAAGAGAGCCGCCGTGATAGTTAACGACTTCAATATCTACAATCTGAAAACCGTGTGCCTTCAGTAGTTCATAAGAAAACTTTGCAGTGAAATACGTTACGTGCTCGTGATATATTTGATCGAACCTCTGATCTTTTATGGTATTATACCAATATGGTAATTCATACACAAATGTTCCGTCATCTTTAAGGAGGCTTGACACAGCGCTAGTAAAGTCATGGACATCATTGGTGTGATTAAATACGTTATTGGCTACTATAAGATCAACTTTGCCCAACCTCTCTTTGATGATCTCGCTTGATTTAAGACAGAAAAGATCGACATGAGTTTCAACTCCTTCTTTGAGAGCTAAGTCTGCCATATACTGAGAAGGGTCAATTCCTAAAACCTTATAACCCAAATTTTTAAATTGCCGAGAAAGATAACCATCATTAGAGCCCACCTCTACAATTTGAGAGTTTTTTGGTAATTTTATTTTAGAACTAACACTTTTAGAATATTCGTCCCAGTGGTTTCTGGAAAATTTGGAATTTGATGAAGTGTAAGAGTAATTGTATGAGGTATACCTATCGTGGGCTTGAGTCTGGGTTCCAAGTTTTATTTCGCCAGTTTCTTTATTTAAAAAACATTCAAGGGGGTATGCAGGCTCGGATAAGTGGAGCTGGTCTGCCCCAATAAATGTATCTGCAAAAGGATGCATTCCTAGGTCAACGATCTTAATCATTTATATTCTCTTTATCTGCGGAGATCCCAAAATATGGACCGTTTTTGATTTCGTAAAACAGGGTGTTGTCTTCTAATGATTCTAAAGAGTGACCGCCTCTGAGAAGGGTAACGCACTCTCCGGAGCTTATTGTAATATCTTGGAGAAGACTATCGTCAATATCATAAATAGAAGCTTTGATGAGCCCCCTAACTACTATCCATGATTCTTGAGTTAATAGAGTTTGTCTGTCAATCGGAATATGCTTGTGGGCACCCACCTTAACTCCAGCCTCTAACATGCGACCACAAACTTGAAGATATTCAGAAGAGGGGCATCCATCTACTCTATAAGATGCCAAATCTGATTTTTCAATAACCACTGCAATTAATTTATCGTCACTGATTTTTGAATAAATGTTTTTCATTGGTTGCTAAATCTCGTTTTCTAGTGTAGATTTTCGGAAACAATCTAACTTGCTTCCCTCGCTACAATTAACCACGTCAATGCCGTTCTCGTTGCATTTTACTGCTAAATTTTCCCAGCCGGGTTTTTGGAAAACATGGGCATTGGGTATGTTATAGCGATCCCCGATCTGTTGATAGTCATCGAACCAGTAGTTGGGATTGCTGGAGACCTCCTCTTTTACAACCAAGCGCTTAACGCCTTTGTCTGCATAAACTTCAGCTTCGGGTATAACTTCTCTATAATTACAGTCTACGCCCAAAAGAATAATTTTACGATAACCCATACAAACTGCAGCTTGGCAAGCATTGGAACCTGAGTTTCCTCGGTCATGAAAATGAGCAAAGCTATCGAGGGTTTGACTTAATGGAGCTTGGGGGAAAAACCCCCCAGAAAGAGTTACTTTTTGAAAGCGGGGGGAGGGGTCAAAGTCTTTGATAAAAAAGAATTTTTTGACCCCATTGGATGGGTCATTTATTAATGATTGAAATTCTTTTCTGTGGGACTCACAGACTATATAATCAAAACAGCCATGATAGGTAGGCCACCAATTAATTTTCCTATACATTCTATAGGCAGCGTTTAACCCAAAAGTGCTATAACCATTAAGGGATGCAAGGTCTACTAATTTCAAAGAAGGACCATTTCCCATTACTATGATCGTGTTCTCTTTGTTCATTTTAATGCAGAGGCAATAGCCATGTCTTCACAGCCCCCCATAAGGTTCTTAAATTTATCAAACAAATCTTTTTGTGTAAGAATTTTTTTTACCGACTTTTTGCCTAGGCAGTAACACCCCCCAGCCCAATATTCCGTGGGCCATTTATCTTTACCGATGTCTGAAATCAAAGCCTCCGGCATAACGAACATTTTTTTCATAGAGGCCCAGTTCCTGAAGCTGGATATAGTATTATTTTTAATTGGAGTAAGTCCATTATACTCCCCTATTATAGCTTTCTGCTGGAATTTTTCCATAAAATATTCAAAAGAGAACAAAGGGCTTGTATGATTATGATTATTAGCTATAATATTGGCGTCAATTTTTACGAGGTAATTAAAGTCGAAAAGACAATGACAAGCTGCTAGCATCTTGTAGGTTTTTATGCATAAGTTATCATAAGACTCTTCTGTGTTAACTGTTAGAGTATTTCCGGCGGAAGTGTAGGCGCATCCAATAGAGGGGTCGGCGTAGACATCAAGCATTTCCAATGTTTCAGGATCATCCTTGGTGGACTGATACCAATCTGTAGACTTAAGCTTAGATAAGTTGTGTCTATCTCTATCACAGGTATAAAGGCAATATAAAATTCGATTCATTTGTGGATAAAATAAACGTCCTTGCGCTCATTTTGAAATTTTTTAAACTCACTGCAAACAGGCTCTCCCATAATGAATTTCTTGTCTTGAAATTGAGACCTGAGGAGATACTGGCATAGCCACATGTCCGAATTAAAGTCAGGATCGCCCATGGCCTTGCGAACTTCACAAAAACGACGATAGAAGTTTTTCATATCTTCATACCTCCCTCCGATAACACCCATGTTTATTAGGTCCCATGTATTGTAATTCAAGAGAAACTGAACCCTATCATCAAAGTTGTATTTCTCATGCGCCCACATATAGTTGAACTGATCAAGTTTTATACTATCCTTGCATGCAAAATAGGTAATGTCTGGATGATCTTTAATGAGGGTAGATGGGTCTTTGACTATCGTTACGTCTGATGCGTCAGCATGGAAAACGTAATCAAATGAAGAAGCGAACTCAAGATATTTACTAAAACAGAAAAACCTGAAATCATTGTTGGAGTATTCAAAGTCCCCAACCTTCTCGAAAGAGATTAAATCTGTCGAGTACTCTTCTACGAAATCATCGGTAAGATCGTCATGAAAAACAACCCCATGGAGGGAGAGTTTTTTTACCGAATCATACCAAGGCTTAATGTAGGAGATTTGATTAGATGATACGGTTCCGTCAGCCGTTCTTCCAACGACATGAGAATCATTAGGAGCATTCGGATGCTTCTTTTTGGAGAAGTAAGAAGTGAGGATAAGTGAGCTCATGAATTAAATAACTGGTTATACCGTACTATTAAATTGGATGAATAATTAGATGAGACGGCTGATGACATCAAGATATTTGAGAAAACCTTCTGCTTATGATTGTATTCTTCAAAAGACTTAAAAGTAGATGGATCACAGGCTTCCTCGTACGTTATTAGGGGTACAATATCACTGTCGTACATAAATTGAGAGTACCAATTATGGTGAATTATCCCATCATCTGGGATAATGGAAACAAGCACGGAGTTTGATTGAAGCACCCAATAAGCTCGATCCCACCCTCGAGTCCACCCGTGAGGGTCAAGTATATAGCGATAGTTTAATTGCTGGTCTAGATTAAACCAATGTGAAGAAATTTTTTTCCTATCGATGGATAAGTATTTTTCTTCAAAAGCTCCCGGAATAAAGCGAGATATCTTACAATCATAAAAAGGATCATTAAGGGTGTCTAGGCTTAAGTTTATGCGCTGAATATTAGTATCGCTGCCCCGAAAAAAAGCTTGATTTTTCTTTTCTGAAAAGAGCATAGAATCCGCCCTATCCTCTATAGGATTTTTTAAGAACTCAAGATAATGAGGGTCAGGTAAAAATAAAGTATTTGCAGGCAAGGGGCCGCTAAATCCCATCGTGCATATATTCCTATCTGGGGGGCTACCATCCATAATATTATCGTGAGGATTTATTACTATCTTGCAGTTTAGTGGCTCCACTTCAGGTATATTCTTTACTGCATCTAGTAGAAAGTTGATCAATGGCTGCACTCGATGCACCCATATGGCGGGATTAATTTTACTTCCCTTGTGAAATATTTCTAGTGTCCTTGAGGTCGCTTTGTCAATTATGGATATTCCTGCTTCATGCTCCGAAACTTCGGTATTCTCCTTGTTTGCTGAGACATTGACCCCTCTTTGCCCCTCAAAGGCATTACTCAAGCAAGTAGAGATGAAGTTTTGCTCATTTAAGTTTTCTATAGTCATTTCTAACGATCATACCACTAATCCATTCAAAAGTCAACACTAAAATTTTCGACCTGATTTTTTTACTTGACTTTATTGTGATAATCACATATATTATTATGAATATAAGGTATAAGGTATATATATGAAACACAATAATTATTATAAGTATAACGTAGTTATAGCCGTATTTTTATCGAGGAGTTTTTTTTAGAAATAGATCTTGACATCAACGGAAAAACCTGTTATGATGTTGGTTCTATGATACAGAAACGTAAATCAGAAAATCCTATATTTTTTATTCAATGCGGCGACTGGGAAGCAGTAAAAAAAGCTGTCTCTCCTAGAGAAGCATGTATTAAAGCCATCAAAGAGGCTAAAGAAAAATACCAAGATACTACCACCCTATCAACTGTAATTATCGCAATGAATCTCCAAAACCAAATGGAAAACCGAGAAGATGCTATTTCAGCATTTACTGTAAAAACACTACCCTGTTAAAATGAACACTAAGCTAATTATTGGACTGGCTGGAAATGCCGGATGCGGAAAGGATACTTTTTGCGAAATAGCAAAGATATTTCTTTCAAAAAAGAAAGTGGCAGCAGCCCGAGTCGCCTTTGCAGACAGCTTGAAGAGAGACCTTGATGAATTATGTCGTCATAAAATTGGATGCACTGCTTTCACTCAAGATAGGGCGGAGAAAGAGCTTATACGGCCTTTACTTGTGTCTTATGGAACGGATGTAATGCGCAAGCTTGACGAAAACCACTGGATTGATAGCCTTGAGCGCAACCTTCCCCTGTATTTCGAGCAAGAAATCATACCTATTGTTACTGACGTTAGATATCCCAATGAAATGGAATGGATACAAAAAAAGCACAATGGAGTTTGTGTTCATATAACCCGAAAGGGAATCGGCCCAGCAAACAAAGAAGAAAAAGAGAACAATTCAATCCTTAAAAAGCAAGCTGATTATAGAATAATGTGGCCGTCTTTTGGGGACGATCATGCCTTGGAGCTTGGTGATAAATACGTCCGGAGAGTAATGAACCCTATTTTCAAGAAAAGGATTAAATGACTGATCCATCAGACGAAGCTCTCATAGAGAGCATAAAATCTCACAAGAATGTAGCCGAGTGCCTACGCATTATCCTTGATAGGCATAGCGGTATATATTTTGATATAATTAATAAGCTTGTCCCGGATAATTCTCTCTACTGCAGCAAAAGAGATCTTTACGATGACCGAATTTTAAATATATACAACGCCGTTCTTAAGTTCAACCCAAATAAAGGAACCAAGTTTTCTACCTTTCTCGGAAACGAAACTAAATGGATATGCCTAAACTCTTATAACAAAGCCAAAAAGAAACCGCTATTCTCCAAGGATCCCGACTCCCTAGATTCTGCGGATAAGGTTGACGATTCAGAAGTGATAGATCACACATTATTGAAAGAGGTTTTTACACTTCTCAGTAAAAACGCAGACTGGAGGGCGGGAAAAATATTTAAAATGAGGTATACTGAAGGAGAAGGTAATAAATCCTTGGCGTGGAAACATGTAGCGCCTCATGTAGGCTTAAGTATTCAAGGATGTATTAATGTTCACGACACAATAATACAAGACCTTAAACGTAAACTAAAACCCAACTAAACAAATAAGTAATAATGAATAATGTAAGTGTATCAGGAAGATTAGTCAGAGACCCCGAATGTAAGGAGTTTGATGACGGAAAAATGGTGTGTGATTTCACGCTAGCGATCAATGGTTATAAGAAAGAAGACACTGTCTTTGTTAAGATTAAAGCATGGGCCGCTCGAGCCAAGAGCTGTGCAGAGTTCTGCAAGAAAGGCTCCCTTATTAATGTTGCCGGAGGGTTACGAGCTAACTCGTGGACCGCTAAGGACGGAAGTAAAAAGCGAGAGATTTATATCCTTGCGAGCGATGTTGAGTTTGTTCAGCTGTCTGGGGAAAATAAAAACAACGAAGCTACCTCTAATTCTCCAGCTGAATCACCGGCTCCAGTAGAGCGAGTAAGCGAGGAAGATCTAGAGAAAGTACCTTTTTGATTTATGGATAAAATCATATTTAAGTGCCCAATCAACCCGGTATCTTTCGGTAACGTCTCCCTCAACCTTATGAGGGAGATGTATAACCGAGGGATGCAGGTTGCGCATTTTCCTATTGGAAACCCTGACGCTCAGGTATACGATAAATTATCTCCCGATTTTAGGGAATGGCTCCAGCAGTCGGTTAATCATCGCCTAAAGCTTGCAAAAAAAGACATTCCCACCCTCCAGTTGTGGCATATTAACGGCTCAGAAAACCGAATTAGCAAAGAACAGTTTCTTTTTACCTTCTATGAAGTGAGCGAGCCTACCCTTGTTGAAAAGAACTTGGTAGACATGCAAAGTCACGTTTTCTTTAGTAGCACTTATTCTTCTAAGAAATTTGAGTCAGTGGGCTGCGAAAATGTAAGCTACGTTCCCCTTGGATTTGATACCGACTTTCATAAAACGGGAAAAACCTACCTCAAGGACAAGATACATTTTGGCCTTATGGGTAAGTTTGAGAAAAGAAAAATGACAGCCCAAATCCTAAGGGCATGGGCCAAAACCTATGGAAATAATTTTGATTATCAACTGAGCTGTTGTATAAATAATTCTTTTCTCAAACCCGAGGAGTTAAATGGAGCAATCCATCAAGCCTTGGACGGCCAAAGATATGGAAATATAAACTTCCTGCCTTTCTTGAAAACTAATTCCGAAGTAAACGAGTTCATGAATGCCATCGATATAGATCTTAGTGGATTGAGTGGAGCCGAGGGATGGAACCTGCCCGCATTCAACGCTACCGCACTAGGTAAATGGAGCGTAGTTCTTAATGCTACCTCTCATAAAGATTGGGCAACTCCAGAGAACAGCCTGTTAGTAGAACCTAACGGAACCGTACCTTCAGCGGATGGTAGATTTTTCCATCAGGGTTCTGATTTTAATCAAGGAGTTTTCTATACTTTTGACGAAGATGCTGTCATCGCTAAAATGAAAGAAGCTGAGGCTATCTGCAAAACCGAAAACACAAAAGGTCTTGAACTTCAAGAGTCATTTTCTTATTCTAATACTCTAGATAAAATTTTAGCTAGAATTAATTAATTAATCAGTGTATATATAAAATATATGAAACTCCAACCCAATCAAATCTTACTCTGCTGCGGAAAAGGTGGTTGCCCGGTCGTTACCAAAGAAAAAGATGGATCTATCAAGATTGCCGATGATTACGGCAATGAGGTTCAGATGAAGGAAGCCGAAGCTCGCCTCATAGAAGGCGCCTTAAAGCAGTTGAAGGATAAATGACCCTAGTCTTCATCCTGCTATGCTGTGCAGGCCTAACATTCATACTTAAGTATGGGTCTATACTGGCATTTATCCGAAAACCCCTAATCAGAATTAAATTCTTTGAAGAGCTTTTTAAGTGCTCTTTATGCTTAGGGTTTTGGAGTGGCGTTATCCTAGCGGTGATAGTCTATCATCTTGATCTATGGGAAAATCTTTATTATCTCCTCCCTTTAGCCTCTGCGTGCTTCACATGGTTCATGGATTCATTTATAGGGGTATTCCAGTGGTCAGAACTTTATTTAGAAAAACAAAATAAAAACAATCAATAAGGGATTCTAGTCTTCATTCTCTCCGTAGAGAGTTCTATAGATCATCCCTTCTCTTTCAAGATGCCTATTTATATTTACCAACACCCGAAATCTGAAAAATACATAGAAGTTCTTCAGGGAATGAATGAAGAACATGTGTATTTTGATGAAGACGGATTAGAATGGAAACGCATTTTCACCACGCCTAATATGGCTATTGACTTAGAAACCGACCCATTCAGCCAAAACCAGTTTCTTGAAAAAACACAAAATGCGGGAACAATGGGCGAACTCTGGGATCGCAGTTCAGAAATGAGTCATAAACGAGCTGAAAAAGCAGGTGGGGTAGATCCGTACCGTAAGGATTACTTTAATAAATATTCCAAAGAAAGAGGTGGATCAAAACATCTCAATGATCCTAATAATTAAACAATCATTATGTGATTTCCGCTCCTAAAAAGCTCTCCGCTAGTCAAAGACCCGCTCCCTGTAGGAAGATCTGCGAAGGTAACTGAAGCATCTGTTGACCCACTTACAGTTAATCCACTAGCAGTCGTTTCCCCAAAAAAGCCCCTGTGAAACTGTCCACTCCCACCCGTTATAATTAAAGACGTTATAGTGGACGCATTCCTCATTGTTAAAGGACCGTCAAAAAAAGATGTACCACCCGTTACTTGGAATTGACCATCAGGCGCAGCAGTAGAATTTCTGGGTTCCGCTATGGTAGCCCCAATTTTAATAGCTCCTGCATAAACGTTGTTAGTGGCATAAATATTATCGGAACCCACGAGGATTCCTTGAGCGCCAGAAAAATCTACATTATCTGAAAAATATTTATGACCTACAAACGTATACTCTCCTGATGCTATTCCTGTAACGGCGCCACTTAAGGGAGTTATTTGGCCCTGTAGATTCCCCGATAGAGAATTAAAGGTCGTCTGAAGATTGTCTATTTGATTAAATTGAATACCCATGTCCTATTTACCTTAAAAGAAGTTACACTTTATCCTTGACTTTTGTTCCGATATATTATATAATCTAAAAATGAGTATTTCAATCTATAAACCTAATTCAAAAAATAGCGGCTCTGGCTTTAGTTTCCAGATGGGCGTTGACACCAAAAGTAAAGAGCCGGCCTTATTTATTAAGTCTATTCTCCAACACAGCTGGGATGCCGAAAAAAAGCAGGGCTACTTCAAAGATAACCTAGATAATCCCGACAAAAATATAACGGTAAAATTTTCCGAATTTGAGATAGGCCACATCATGCACGCCATGAGAACTAGGTCAACATATACCACCTTTCATGCATATGGAGACGACAAGACTAGTATCAAGTTTATGCCATGGAAAAAGAAAAGCAAAAAGTCCTTCAAGAATGAAAAAACAGGACAATGGGAAGAGCAATGGGTAGAGATAGATGCATTTAGCGTTTCCTTTGTTCGTAATGGAAATCAAAATTTCGTCATCGGTCTGGAGCCCGGAGAAACAGAAGAGGTCATTGAATACATGCGCTTTGTTTTGCATTCTCTTTTTCAGGTAAGATTTGACAAGCAGCAGAGAGATTTTGCTAAATCCCAAAGTAAAAACCAAGGCAATGCTCCCTTTTGATGTCTAAAAAGAAAAAAATACTTTTCCATAGCAATCACTCCCGCGCCTTTACTGGTTTTGGAAAAAATTCCAAAAACGTACTTCTCTACCTTCACGGGACCGGCAAATATGAAATTGTAGAATTTTGTAATGGTCAAAGCTGGAGCTCCCCCGAGTTAAATACTATGCCATGGAAAACTATAGGGTCTCTCCCAGACGACCCAGCCCTTCTTCAAAAACTAAACGCTGACCCCCAGCTCGGCAGGGCGGCATCTTATGGGGCTAATATGGTAGATCAAGTAATCAAACAGGAAAAGCCCGATATTTATATAGGCTCTGAAGATATTTGGGCGTTTAACGGATTTACCGAAAGGAAATGGTGGAACAAAACAAACTGCATGATTTGGACAACACTGGATAGCCTCCCGCTACTTCCTGATGCGGTGCAGAAAGCCCCGAAGATAAAGAATTATTATGTGTGGGCCACTTTTGCGCAAAAAGCACTTAATGATTTAGGGCATGAACATGTAAAGACCCTACATGGAGCAATAGATTGCTCCAAATTCCATCGACTAGATAACAATCAACGAGAAAAGCTACGACAGTACCACGGTATTACACAAAACTCTTATATTATTGGATTTGTTTTTAGAAATCAGCTAAGGAAAAGTGTCCCCAATCTTTTGGACGGATTTTCCATGTTTTTAAAACAAGAACCTCAGGTAAATGCTCGCTTGCTTCTACACACGCACTGGGGTGAAGGCTGGGACATACCCAGATTGCTTGAAGAAAAGAAGATTGACCCTAATTTGATCCTTACCACATACTTTTGCAATACGTGCGGTACTTACGAAGTAAGGCCTTTTTCAGGCCAAGGTCAAAAATGTAAAGCGTGCGGAAACCAATCTCTTAATACTACCAACACCAAACATGGGGTTAGCGAAGAACAGTTAAACGAAGTTTATAATTTAATGGATGTTTATTGTCATCCTTTTACTAGCGGCGGTCAAGAGATTCCAGTTCAAGAAGCTAAACTAACTGAGCTTATCACCCTAGTAACTAATTATAGCTGCGGGGAAGATAGCTGTTCTCAAGAGAGCGGCGGAATTCCTCTAGATTGGTCTGAATATAGAGAGCCCGGCACTCAATTCATAAAGGCGACAACTTCTCCATCCAGTATCCTAAAAGGAATTAAGAAAGTTTGGAAAATGAAACCCGACAAGCGGGCAGCGCAGGGTAAAAAATCTCGCCAGTTTGTGCTTGATAATTACGACTCTTCGGTAATTGGTCCTAAACTAGAAAAAATTATCGACGATCTACCGGAGGTAGAATGGGACTTTGATTTTACTTTTAAAAATTGCAACCCTAATTATAATCCTCCCAATATTCCTGACAATTCTGAATGGATCATTGATTTATATAAAAACATTCTTAATACCGATGTAGACTCTAGTGATCAGGGCCACCAGCATTGGATGAAAAGGCTTCAAACAGATATGCAGCGTCCCCAAGTTTTGGATTACTTTCGAAGTGTCGCAATTAAGGAAAATAATGAAAACAATAAAGTCGACTTCGGAGATATTTTTATTAAAAACGGACGCAAAAGAGCTCTCATGGTTTGCAACGGAGACCTTAATTTAGCTTTCAGCGCTACATCTCTCTTAGATAGCTTCTCAGAAACTTATCCCGACACCGATCTCTATGTAGGTTGCCCTCCCCCATTGATGCCGTTTTTTGATGGAAACCCTCATGTTAAGAAACTTATTCCTTATCAGGATTTTATGGAAGACGAATTTGCTATCATCGGGCGCGGTGTTCATAAAGGATATGTGGATCACTACATCAATCTTGGACGGCTCTGGCTTAAAAATATCAGCACCTTAAGTGCTTACAAATAATGAATTTTATAGAAAACCTAAGCCTGTCTTCAGGACTCAAGTCTCGCAAACCTTTTTTGGTGGAGAATTTCTTTCCCGTTGTACCGGATCACTACATTACCCTTCATACAGAAAACCATTCAAGCAAACAGTGGGATCACATTCAAGAATTTATTGATACTATAAAACCATTTTTAGCCAAAAAAAATATAAAAATAATAGAATTAGGATGGAATGAGCTATCTCTTAACAACATAGATTATTCAATAAAAAATACTGACCCCCGAAACACCGCCTATATTATATCTAAATCTATGCTGCACGTGGGTGTGGAGAATTTCCTTACCCAACTCTCTAGTCATTATGATGTGCCCTGTGTTTCCCTTTATTCTAATACTTCTCCGGAGGTTTTTGCCCCTGCGTGGGGGTCTAAACTCGACTACCGTAGTAACTGTATTTTCCCCCATTTACCCAATCATAAACCTACATACATGGGGGAAGAAAACCCTAAAACCATAAATAAAATACCCCCCGAAATGGTATTGTCTAAGTGCCTTGACGCGCTCAATATATCTCACGATTTTAATAAAAGAGAGGTATTGCACATGGGCCCTGCGTCTCATGCTAAATGCCTTGAGGTGGTTCCTGACTTTTCTCCTTCTCCATCTTTTTTCCCGCAGTCTATAGTGAATGTCAGAATGGATTATTATTTTGACGAGGCGCCACTAGAAACCTTGGCGTCCAATAGAAAAATCAGTATCGTTTTTGATAAACCTGTAAATCTTTCTTTGATTAAGCGCCTTTCTCCTAACATTGAAGCTCTTTTTATTAGAATGAATGATTCTTTTGACGAAAATTATATCAAAGGAATACAATCTCTTGGAAGGCAAACGGTTTTTATTCTACCCCACCACCTCAAGGATTCAGATATTAGAACTAAATTTTTCGACATCAAAATAGTTTCTGAAGAAAAAAAAGAAAAAAAAGATCTTGACAATCATGAAAAAATATGCGATACTACTCGGTATAAAAGCTCAAAGATGATTTTCTCAAAAAATAAAGAGTATCCAACCAAGGCGGCTTGGAAGGCTGGTCTAGAAACTGCTGAAAATCAAACCGTTATCGATACCGATGACTTTTGGGAAGAATCTGACTATATCAAACTATACAATATTCATGACAAAGAAAACTCCGAAACCAAATAATTCAGAAGGCCCAAACGCATACGTTAGAGATGAAAATGGCCTCCTAAAAAATATTCAATATATCTTTAATGATGATGGATCTGTAAACTGGCGAGCCATGGTAGGCGCAGAACACCTTTTCCCTAACAAAGGATGGTTCCAGCAAAGGCATCAAGATATTCCCTCCGATACCGAAGGTCTCAGGGATGATCAGCTTTTAATTAAGTTAAGCGGTATTAAAGAACTTGCTAGGCTTAGAGGGTTTGATAATGTTTCTTACTGGACTGAAAAGTGCGAGCTTGACCACGTGGCCGTTAACTGCGCGATAAATTTTATCGGAAACTACGAAACTGCCGGGCAACCAGTGAGCTATCAGGATATTGCAAATGCAACTTTAGACAACACTTATGACTTTGGTCAAAATTTCTTAGAAACCATTGCCTGTAATAGGGCTTTTGTTAGATGCGTTAGAAACTTTCTTAATATTCATATTGTAGGGTCTGATGAAATAGGACCCCAAAAATCAAAAACATCATCTACTAGCAAGCCCGGAGTTTCTCCCCAGTCCATGCTAGAATCAAGCTTTGATTCATTTGAAGACTTTAAGTCTTTATTGAGAGACTTCTGGCAAGCCGGTACTTATCAAAACGACTCCATAAAAACATGGAATAACTTTGACGATATTCCCACCAAAGAAGCTCGTACTATACTCGGCCTAGTAAAAAGTAAATAATCTCCCCAAGGGGCATAGAGTCGGAGGATGGCTCCGAACAGGGTTTTTTTTGATATTGTAGCCCGCATTGAACACCCTTTTTTTATTAATCGCTTGATAAAAACAGTGTATCTTACTATAATAGGTAAGGTACAATGGATTCACCAAACGGTATAAGCGCAAACCTTTCTCCGGATCCCGGAGGGAAGCCTTCAGAGGCTAGATTAACTCCCTACGTTGAGATAGGAGGGGTTAACCAACTTTCTCCTACCTTTCGCTCTAATGTAAATGCGCCCAGTGGCTTAGATAACAGTCCATTTACTCCGGTAAAAAGACTTACTATAGCTATAGCCCCTATAAGTAAAAAAAGCGGAACGGAATATCCTAATTCGGGGCACGGAAAATGGATGATTAACCTAGATTCTGAACAGCTATATACTATGGCTGATCAGAGAATCGGGGTCACGAAGGGGCCCGGGTATGCATTCGGTAAAGACTTCACAGAGCCCACCCCAGATACCAGCGTACCGTGTTACGAAGCTTATGGTACTGGCGATGGGGCATATTCTTCTCCCATTCCAGTTCAGGGACTGCCAATTGAATTTAGAAAAGTTTATTTTAGGGGCGTTGAAGTAGATGAGTTTGGTTGTACTTCGGGATCAGGAGCTTCCGGGGCTACTTATTATGCTTATATGCCCTGTTCTTTGCCTGTTAAGCAAACATGCGCAAGCGGAACTGGTGCATCTGGATATGTCTGCAATCCTCGAAATGAAAATTTTGGGATTATGTCTGGTGAAGTTGTGGACTGGAGCGGTTTTGATATAGGGGTAGGAGGGGGATCGGCAGGATGCTCTACGTCTATATCTCAGATAACGGGCTCCAGTGGATTTTGCAGCGGATCTGGTTTTATTGCACAGGGTTGCGATCAAGTTTTGGAGTTTAGATTAGACGGATGCTTAACTGGCTCAGGAAGGCTAGAAGGGGGTCCTGTGCAATTTAGCGGTTGCGTTACTCCATCTGGATCTACAGGCATAGTGACTTATACTTTAAACCCCAATCTATATAGCGCCGTTTCAGGAAGTGGTGATTCCATGTGCTTTGCTAGTGGATGTAACTCTACTCTGGCTTTTAAAACTAGTGGCTGTCTCACCGGTAGTGGGGTAGCATCAGAAGATAGTCAATTTAAAACCATTATAGAATGCGATAGTGGTGCCAACGCATCTATAGTTACCTTTGTAGCTAACCCCGATCTTTATCAAAAAATCTCTGGCGCAGATACGGTATGCACCCCCAGTGGCTGCGATTCGACATTGGCTTTTGAATTAAGCGGCTGCCTTACGGGTAACAACAGATTCTCTCATGACGTCGATTGTGAAGGAAACATAACAACAGTAACCTTTAGTGCAAACCCCGATATATATAGCGTAGTCTCAGGAGAAGATTCCTCTGTAACAGCATCAGGCTGCGACAGTGTTCTTTCGTTTGAAGCTAGCGGATGTAATCCGGATTTTGGAGTTTCAGTTTTAGACAGAGGAGGAGGAAATGCGCATGTAGTGTTCTCCCTTACTGGAGAAGCCTGTAGTGGAGTCGGAAGCGGTATTACTGGCGTAGAAAGCGTCGGAGAAGGGGTCAGCATAGTAAGTGGCGTAGAAGATGATGTAGCCTACCTTAATTCTGTCTCCGGTGGAGACAATATAGAGGTCACTCTTGTAGACAATACGGTT